>ERZ1034361.9-NODE-9-length-173389-cov-16.553268_pt1 | contig 173389 bp, 155 predicted proteins | sample MGYA00520617_ERZ1034361 | MGnify/ENA primary metagenome ERZ1034361 (study PRJEB33736, sample SAMEA104284507) | Azolla filiculoides | biome: Urban; feature: Water surface; material: Ditch water | place: Netherlands | collected 2015-10-28 | depth 0-0.1 m ... | reverse complement strand
CAACCTACAAAAACTCTTTATTATCAATGATTTCATTATAAAAACTGTCAAGCTATTTTGTGTAGATACCTATGCCTCAAAGGACTGGCAGTCGTTTTATACCTCAGAAATAGCTGTTAATACTGAAGATTCCACTCAGCTGGAATCTCAATGTTATGGCAATAATAAAAATTCAGCGCGTCTTCAATCGCCTGCAAACGATACACCGCGCCGGTATCCGTCATCGCAGTTAAAGGAGCTTCCGGTTTATTCAATGCGAGAATCGGCGGTTCAGCATCACCTTTTTCTGCAACAAAACGTAAATAATTGGAATATTCAGCTTGCGCCCCGTGCATAATCCGCACAACCGGATGCGGCGGTTGTCCACGCCAAGGCAAATTTTCATTCAATTTTTGGCGAATTTCTAAATCTTCTGCCGACTCGCCCTGAACCCGTTGCCCGTTGGCTTGTGCCATATCCATCAAATCATAATCGCAAGTTAATGGCTTGCCGTCGGCGGTTAAATATTGCTTAGTCAACGGCTCTTTGATTTTCTCACCGGGTTTTGGTCTTTGCGCAAGCGTGGAAACTGTGCCGGCTAAATATTTGTATTCTGAGGATAAATTATTTTCAGCAAAGGTTTTTGTTAAAACTCGATGTCCTTTTGAGGCCATACCTGCTTGCAAATGGGGAGCGCAGCTTTGATTGGCATCTCGAATGCTAACGATAATTTGCAATTGCGTGATTGTTTTTTGCAAACTTAAAAAATCATCCGGCAAAATGCCCGCTTCTGTTGCAGCTGCCGGATAATCTGTTTCTGACACACGCAAAGTGTTGATGGTGCTACAAGCATCCTGTTGATTTTGCGCTAATTTTTTTGATTGCACTCTGACCAAAGAGCCTTTTAATTGCTCCGCTGTCAAAGGTTGATACGTTGTGCAGCCGGTTAAGATAAAAAAAGTAGCGGCGATTACGTTTTGATAAATAATTCTGCGCATAAAAAACGCTCTGTTGTAAATGAAGGATAAAAGGTTAAGTTTTTTAAGTAGTTAAACAAAATTGTTATCACCTAAACCATTCAGGTCTTTAAGATTTGAATGGTTTTTATACCTGAAAACGTATGTTCAATGAGTTAAGCCAAAATACGTTTTCAAATATTAATCGGGTCTTTAATGCGTTGAAGGCTCAACTGCTTGCTGATGCGGCACATAACTGGAATACAAATACACCGGAATTTCCAGCTCTGCCAATTCATGCTCAATCACCGGCAACACCTCCGCCCATTCCAATTCACCCGCGCTGGTGGCTAATCGTGGCAGCGCAATCGAAGTAAAATTCTCTTTCGCGACTCGTTTTTTCAACGCATGTAGCGCGTGGCGAATTTGATTGGTCGTGATTTTGCCGTGATTATTCACAGAATTATTGTAGCCGCCATCTTTAATAATCAAATTCACAATCAAGCGGTTTTTTAACGCATCCCACACCCAAATTTCTCCTGTTTTTGGATGATGCTGGTGACACCATTGATGAAACGCTTTGTGCATCGGTGGAAAATGTTCATGCAGCGTTTTTGCCAGTCCATGATTCATGCGGTCATTAGCAGACACGCCTTGTGCAATAACATGGGCTTTACTTAATAAAATATCCCCTTCGACATGGTAAATCATGATTGCATTCCTCTAAAAATAAGCTTAAGTAATTAACGCATTTTTTAAATCAAAATCAGATTTCACAAAATTGTAGGATTAACGCGATATGCTAAAAACACTTTTGAAAATCGTTTAATCCTGAAAATCTTGATTCAAACACCTTTCAAAATACCAATTTTCTACGAAGCAAGGCACAATAGCCGCGATAAATAGTCGCTTAACTTTGGAGTCAATATGGAAAACCTGTTGCAACTTGCTAGTCATAGTTTTCAACTAAAACGCCTGCCGTTGCGAGCCGGAGAGCTGTTACGCGCTTGGGATGCGGCAGATGAATACTTGCTAGAATACATCGACGAGTTGAAACCTGCTAGTGAGTCGCGCATATTAATTTTTAACGATAGTTTTGGCGCGTTAGCATTGGGTTTAAATCACTGGCAGCCGTGCGTGGTTTCTGATTCCTATTTATCACAAGCTTCTACACGTTTGAATCTTAAGGAAAATAATTTGCCAGAAAATAGCGTTACTTTGCTCAATAGCTTGCAAGCTCTGAGCGGCACTTTTGATTTTGTGATGATTAAAGCTCCAAAAACACTGGCTTATTTGGAAGATTTTTTAATTCGCTTGCAGCCTTTTATCACGCCGAATAGTCAAATTATTGCGGCGGGAATGATTAAATCACTGCCTGCCTCGGTGTGGACATTGTTAGAACGCTTGATTGGTAACACAACTACGTCGTTAGCGAAGAAAAAAGCCCGCCTGATTTTTGCCACGCCCAATCCTGAGCGCGTGATTTCTGCCAACCCTTATCCGGTTTGTTACAGACTGGAAAATACGCAATATCAAATCTGCAATCATGCGAATGTGTTTTCGCGCGATAGTTTGGATATTGGTACGCGATTTTTATTAGCACATTTACCGCAATTACCAGAGGCGGAAAATATTGCTGATTTAGGGTGTGGGAATGGTGTAGTGGGCTTGATGCTGGCAGAAAAACATCCGGCGGCAACTGTGCATTTTGTGGATGAATCATTTATGGCGGTGGCTTCGGCACAGCAAAACTTTACTCACGCTTTTGCCACGCAGCGACAAGCACGTTTTTCAGTCAGTGATGGTTTAACCGAATTTGCCAATGATTCGATGGATTTAATTGTCTGCAATCCGCCGTTTCATCAGCAACAAACGGTTGGCGATCAGATTGCAATGAGTATGTTTAAACATGCAAAACGGGTTTTGAAAAAAAACGGCGAGTTTTGGGTGATTGGCAATCGTCATTTAGATTATCCGCAAACGTTGAAAAAATTATTCGCCAAAGTGACGCAGGTTGCTTCCAATCCTAAGTTTGTGATTATCAAAGCGACACGCTGAGCAGTGCCAGTTCTCAAGATTGGTAGTGCTATTTGAATCTAAATTTTCTAGCGCGTAACTCATGTTAGAATGATACTCATAAAAATTTTCAGTTTTCCTTAACTTAATAAAGTGAGATAAAAAATGTTTGATACTAAAACGCTTGATGATATTGCTAGCCACTTGGCGAATGCTGTGCCTCCTGGCTTGAATAATTTGAAAGAAGATATGGAAAAAAATTTCCACGCGATTTTGCAAGGCGCGATAGGCAAATTAGATTTAGTCACGCGCGAAGAATTTGAAGTGCAAAAAGGCGTGTTAGCCAAAACTCGCACTAAATTGGAAGCTTTAGAGCTGCAAGTGGCTGAAATTGAAAAACGTTTCGCTGAAAAAACCGAGTAAAACCTTAATCGTTTATTAATGACTGCCAGTCCTTTAAAGGACTGGCAGTCATATTGATGCTCACAACCAAATTCTAACAGCTCAACATAGATTCGCCATGCCCCTAGCCATTGTTTATAGTCGCGGACGCTCTGGAATAGAAGCTCCGTTAGTGACCATTGAAGTGCATGTTTCCAACGGTTTGCCGTCGTTATCAATGGTGGGATTGCCCGAAACCGCCGTCAAAGAAAGCAAAGAGCGCGTTTATGGGGCAATTTTAAATTCGCACTTCACCTTTCCCATTCAACGCATCACCATCAATATGGCTCCGGCAGATTTGCCCAAAGAAGGTGGTCGCTTTGATTTGGCGATTGCGATTGGGATTCTTGCAGCATCGGGGCAAATTCCTAGCAAACTTTTGCAACAATATGAATGTGTTGGTGAGCTGTCTTTAGGCGGTGAATTACGCCCGATTAGCGGCACTTTACCCGTAGCATTACAGGTGAAACGCGCTGGACGGCAATTGATTCTGCCATTTGAAAATGCAGCAGAAGCGGCGTTAGTGCAAGATGTCGCGTTATGTCCGGCGCGAACTTTGCTTGATGTTTGCAATCATTTGACCGGACAAAAACAGCTCACAGCGGATATTCCACCAATTCAGCTGCAAGAGGAAATTCACACGTTGGATTTTGCAGATGTGCAAGGACAATATCATGTGAAACGGGCGTTTGAAATTGCGGCGGCGGGTGCTCATAATTTGCTCATGTTGGGCCCACCGGGTACGGGAAAATCAATGTTAGCCTCGCGTTTGCCGAGTATTTTACCGCCGTTATCAGAATTTCAAGCGCAACAAACCGCTGCTCTTGCTTCTATCAGCGATCAAGGTTTTAAAGTCGCTGATTGGTGTAAACCACCGTTTCGCGCCCCTCATCATACCGCCTCTTCTGCGGCGTTAGTCGGTGGTGGCAGCAACCCTAAACCGGGGGAAATTTCTTTAGCGCATAACGGTGCGTTATTTTTAGATGAATTGCCCGAATTTGATCGGCGCGTGTTGGAAGTGTTGCGCGAGCCTTTAGAATCAGGACACATCACGATTTCCCGCGCCACTCGGCAAGCCGATTTTCCAGCGCGATTTCAATTAATTGCGGCAATGAATCCTTGTCCGTGCGGTTATTTGGGTGATGCGTCGGGGCGGTGTCATTGCACTTCTGAACAAGTCAGTCGTTATCGCGGCAAAATTTCGGGGCCGTTACTTGATAGAATTGACATGCACTTAGAAGTGCCGCGCGTTTCGCATGAAGTGTTGCGGCGTGGTTCACCGGAAGGACAAGAAAGCAGCGCGACCATTCGAGCGCGAGTAATTGCAGCGCGTAATGTTGCCTTAATGCGCAGCGGCAAACCCAATGCGGTACTATCTGCCAGTGAAGTTAAACTATTTTGTCCACTCACAGAGCAAGGACATCAATTATTGGAACAAGCGATGGAACGTTTTGGTTTGTCACATCGGGCATATCACCGTATTTTAAAACTTGCTCGCACCATTGCCGACCTTAGCAATTCTGCCCATATTGAGATTGGGCATTTGAGCGAGGCAATTAGTTATCGTAAATTAGACCGTACCATCAAATAAAACAGCGTATCCGAATTTAAAGTTTTGTCTTAAAAAAAATACCAATGACTCGCAAACCTCTTACAAGATCATAGGATAAAAAACATGGCAGTCTCACTCTCTAAAATCTCTTTTATTGATCAGTTTATGAAACAACTGGGGATTATTTCAATCGCCGCTGTTGTCATCAGTTTCGTTGCAATCGTGTATCTTGGATACGAATGGTCAAGCATTAGAACCACCATTATCGAAGAAACTAAAGTGCTGGCGCAAAAAGAAGCTGAAATCGCCCGCAAAGAAATTGATACACAGCTAAAGTTTGCAATGCAGACTTCCCTGGAATTAGCGGATGATTTAACCAGCGGTAAATTGCCTTACAAGCAAATAGATGGTGTTCTCAAAAATAAATTTATTAGCACAAGAGACGACCAATCTAAAAGTAGTTTTTTTGCTGTCAGTGTGGCATTTCGCAGAGGCATATATGATAAAAACCAGCCGCAACAGCTCAAAAACTGGTATTACTATTACGACAAAAAACTCTCAACAATTATGAATAGAGAGCGCGATCACGACTATACAACCAGAGCAACCGTAAAACGCAATGTGGAATGGTTTGTTAAGCCTGTAGAATCAGGACAAGCGATGTGGGAAGAGCCGCGCTTTAGCTCCACAACACATGAGTTTATTGCAGGTTATTCCGTGCCTTTTTACACAGCAGCGGATAAAAAACAAATTGCAGGCGTGGTTTACATTAACTATTCGATGTCTGAAATTAAAAAAATCATGCACGAGCGTAGCTTTATGAAAACAGGCTATGGCGTAGTGTTTTCACAAAAAGATAAATTAATTTATCACCCGAATGACATTGCGGTAAAAGGAGTTAATAGTCGTCAACGCCAAGATAATGATATTCAGCAGATATTAAAAGATAACGAGATAGACACTATTTATTATCTTCAAAAAATAAAAAAAGATGCTCAATATACGCTGCCTAATGGCGAACAAGCTTGGATTTTTTCCAGTGTTATTCCCAGCACAAATTGGCAACTAAAAGTTATTTTCTTATTAAATGAATTAAACTTAGAAGAAAAATCACTTAACAATCAATTAAACTTTATTGCCGCATTCGTTATTTTTATTTCAAGTTTATTATTGCGCGTTTTTTCTTCAAATAGAAATAATCTGCGCATATTATGGATTATTTCAATTGCTGTTACTCTTCTTTTTATTATTGCAATTGCTAGATTGTGGTCAATAAGTAATGGACTCTCTCCTTTTTCTCCTAACGGCGCAGTCAAGCTAAAAACTAGAGCGAATATAGATACATTTCAAAGAAAATACGACAAATTATCCGAGGCATTAGAGTTAAAAAAACCTATTTATGTACCAACAGGTGTGTTTTTTAAATCCGCTGAATTTGTTGGTGCTAACAATGTTAATATCAGTGCTTATGTTTGGCAAAAATATCATTTTGGCTTTGATGAATTAGAGAAAATCAAAGACATTGAAGATCGCGATAGTATTTGTAATTATGAATCAGATTCAATTCCAAAAACAAAAGGTGTTTCATTTATTGAAGCCATTGAAACAGAAATTGACTTTAATTGTCCGCAAGCTACTTATATTACCCACGATAGTGCGGGAAACGTCACGATTGGCTGGTATATTAAGTTAAATTTACGGCAAGAGTTTGATTATTCAAAATATCCTTTTGATAAAAATATTATTTGGCTGCGTATGAATCATAGTGATTTTAAAAGGAATATGGTTTTAATTCCTGATACTCACGCCTATCGTTTGCTGTATGAAAGTGCAAAATCAGGGATTGATTTAAAAGGCTTTATATTACCCGGATGGCAATTAAGCGGCAGTTATTTTTCCGAAGTTACAGCAGCTTATAATAGTGACTGGGGAATTGAAGATTTCGTTGGGCAATTCACCCCTGAGTTATATTTTAATGTGGAAATTAATCGCGAATTTCTTGATCCATTTGTTTCAGGAGTCACTCCGGTTATTATGGTTTTCTTAGTCTTATTTATTGTAATATTTGCCTCTTCTGATAAGGAGGAATTAGCTGAAAAATTTGGTTTTGATGCGATGACTGTTTTTGCCATTTTAGCCGGTTTGTTATTTTCAGTGGCATTATGGCATGGCGGGTTAAGAACAACGTTAGCGTCTGCTAAAGTATCGTATTTTGAATGTTTCTTTATTGTTTGTTATTTCTTAATTGTGTTAGTTGGGGTCAATAGTTTAATACTGTCTTCACAGTATTCAGCGAAATGGTTACGTTATAAAGATAATTTATTCGTGAAATTATCATTTTTACCGTTAACTGCTGCGATGGTATTTTTTGCAACATTGGTGATGCTGTTTTAAACAATGGGTTGTGGTAATAAGCAATAGACAAAAAATATCAATCTTGTCGTAGAGACGCAAGATTTTGCGTCTCTACAGCAGGGTATAAATGAATAGCAGATGTTACGCACACATAATTTACGAAGAAAATTTTTAAGACGAGCGGTCGTTTTCTAAAATTTTCAGAATTTTGCAGGAATTAACAGCGTAAGCTTTGAGTAACGAATGATGAAATTAGCCCTGCAAACACAGCCGCTAATCCTTAAATTTCTTCTGCGGACATCAGATGATTTTCATCGACAAAGAATTTGCATAAGGTCAGTTAAGCAAGTTTTTTATAACCGATTGATTAGTAACATTAAAGTATATCTAACAAAAGTTTAGAGAGGTTTTGGAGTGCAAGCTTTGCTTGCTGTGTCAGACATGCCTGACTTTAGATTTATTATCGACTGAAATTTCTACTGGCTTTGATAAAGCGTATCCCTGATTTCAATCAACACTTCTTCCGCTTTAGTCAAGTCGGGTAAATTTGGCAAGCTGGATTTTTTAAACAATTCATCTATTAAGCTGATCTTCTGATTTGCCAAGCGCACCAATTCATCATAATCATAATTTCCGGCGCGAATGGAGAGTAAAAATTCCCTATCTGCGCGTCTGACATTGAGTACGCCCTCTTTAGCAATTTCTTCTGCCATATTCAATAAACGAAAGGTGTGCATCATGTTTTTGGCATCGTAATTCTTGCCGTGTTCCAAGGTATTGGCATAACGCGCTTCATTCCGGTTTTCGACCCAATCCCAATACTCTTTGTAGTCTTTGCAATATCTGGAATAACCGTCTTGATTAAAACTCATAATCGCCAGCGGATTAATCCCTTTTGGCACAGAACTGAGCAAAATATCATTCGCTTCCAAACTTGAAGCGATACCGCGCAACGCTCCTTCAGGCAATTGACTATTATGGAACAGCGCGTAAATTTCTTTCATGTGCGCAATATTTACCAAGCCGCAGTGTTCTTGGGAAAACTGCTGTTGCGTTAGCCAACTTTGCAAACTGATTGATCCTTGCTGTTGAATCACATAACAAAAATCGAGGATTGACTTGCGCTGTTTTTCCATCGGATTGACGATTTTTTTATTCAACCCTTTGGCTTTTTTAATTTGCGCCTTGGCATAACCGGCAAAAGTTTCCTGACATAATTTGGATAAAAACAATTCTGGTTTTAACAAATCCATCAGCGGATGTTTGAAAAGTATGCAATCGGGCGGCGTGTTTAATAATTCCAAAATATTGGGATTATTTTTCAGCAGCAAATCGACAAACCGTTTCAGTTCATAATAAACCTCGTCATTTGTGCTATTACTGACTTGCTCTGTGGTTTCCAAACCATAATAATCGCGCTTAGACAGTGCAAACACGCCTTTTAAATCCGTGTCAGATTGCGCTGTTGCCAAACCGTATGCTTTGCTGCCGCTGATGCACTCTAGCAATAATATGGATTGGGATTTGAAGGTTAGAATATTCATAATGAATACATCACAATGGCTTTAAATAAGCTATCCAAATCAACTTGTCTTTGTTTTCTACCCGATAAATTGGGGAAAACCTGCTCTGCTCTTTTCAATTCGGTGCTGATGAAGTGATTCAACTCGCTTTCGGCAGGATGAATATAGCCTTCCATTTTTGTCGCTTTCAGAGCAATTAAAGAGGTGATTTTAGTTTTTAAAGCGACATCAAAATTCAGTTCATTTACCATTTGCATAAACACAATCGGCGGAAATCCTTCTTTTTCTAACAGCCATTTACATGCTAACGTGGCACGCAATACATAAAACAATTTTTTCAGTTTGATGTTTTCTGCATTTTCAATCTCTGTAAAACTGTTTTTTGCCATCCACAAATAATGGTGCATGGTGCTAATCGGTGAAAAACAACAGGCAGCCGCTTCTCTTAAATGCGTGGCGATGGGCAGTTCTTGTTGATAAATAATCGGCGATTGCAGCCACTCCTGCAAAGCGGCATTGGATTTGTGCATCAGTTGCAAGGCTTTTTTTATATCCCAGCCGCTAATATCCAGCTCGCCATTATCAAACATCATTTCTATAGTGCCTTTTTTATCAGAGAGCGATAAATACCAGTCCGGCTGATGCTTGTAAATAATTCTGACATCATAATCGCTGTCAGGTGATGGAAATCCCCATGCACGCGAACCTGATTCAGTGGCGCAAAGTATTTTTACATCGCGTGACTGTTCAATTTCTTGCAGTTTGTGTTTGATTTTGGCGGTGAATGGCATTTTTACTTCTCAATTTATGCTGGCACTTGCTTAATGCCGTACTAATACTCAAAATTTTTCGGTAAGTTCTGAAAAAGAGTAGAGTTTTCTATTTTTCCTGCATCACTATAAATTTCTACATTGCCATATTGATTGCAGATCCAAACTTCTTTCGCGCCTTGTTGCAAATAAAGGCTGATTTTTTCGTTGATTTCTTGGCGTAAATTGGATGGCGATAAAATTTCGACACATAATTCAGGGGCGAATTGATAAGGCGTTGCCAAGCCGTTTTTTAAGAAAAATTCACTCGTTCCCCAAGCTACATCAGCGACTTTTACGCCTTTGGGTGTGTCAATTGAGCATTCGGTGATGACTTTGCCAGTTTTTTGAGTACGCAAAAAGAAGGCGATTTCAACTTGTAAAAATCCATGTTGATTAGAGGCGGGAGACATGACGATTTGTCCGTATTCATTGAGTTCGATTTTGTAAGGTAAATTGCTTAAGCTTTTATCGTTTAACACGTCTGACCATTGCATTTTTTATACCTCAGTGAAACTGCGGTTATAAATATGCCGTGCTAATTCAAAAATATAAGGTTTTTCAGCGTAATTAAAATCCCAGAATTTTATTTCTAGCAAGTTTCTTCTATTTCCTGTGCTAATAAATGGATTTGATGTTGAAAGCCAAAACATTTGATAAAGTAATTTAGAAAACAATGACTTATCATTTCTGACAGAGGAATTGCTTTGCTGGATATTATTGCCCAACTCATTAAAGTAAAAGCCATCCTGAACAGTGTTATTTTTAACTTGCCGTTCATCCAAAACGATGTTTTTCAGGTCGAGGTAAGCTTTACTCAGTGGGAATGATTTACTAGCCGCTTGATTTTTAAAAGTATCCAGCTTCGGTAAATCCTTATCTTTAAATAGAGCAAGCAGTATCTTTTCATAAGGCTGCACGGCTTCATCAAAGCTGAACATCAAGCGCATATTAGTCATAAATAAATATGCCAGCATGGTTTCATCAAGTGCATTAAACAAAGTTGAATTGTGCGTTATCCAGTTACGGGTGCATTTCATAATCCATGCTAAACCGCGTATTTTTTTAGGTTCTGTCGCTTCCCATTCGTGTGTTAAGGTTCTGATAAAGAGTTTGTACAAGGTGGATTTGTCAACGGGTTCACGCAAGGGTAAAAAGTTTTCTAAAACTTTCAGATAATCACGCATATCTTCAGGACTAACTTCTTTTCCTGGCTCAATGCAGTCATTGAAACGCAAATAATCTTTGGTCAACTGTTTTTCTTTGTCCTTGTAACTACCTTCGTCTTTTTCTTCATTTTTAATTAACTTGGCTATATGCGTACAACCTTCAATAATTCCTCGTCTTAATACAAAATAATCGCTTTGTGCAGTAGTTAGCCAGTCTTTAATTTCTTTATCATGCTCTTTTTGTAACAATTCTGGAAACTTAATATTTGAGCTTTTAAATTTTTCTACAAACTGTTCAAAATAACCGGCATGATTTGAACAGAACAAAATATGGGATTTTGGAAATCCTAAATCAATCACCAAGTCAATATAGATTTGATAACCGGCTATTTTTTTCAATTCCGCTTCGGATTGATATTGCTTAATTAAAGGTGGCAGATAATTATGGTTATCTTTTTGTCCATCACGTTGAAGCGGCATATCCACATCTAACACGATAAAATCAATTTTCGCCAATTCATTGGGATTGTGAATAAATTCCAATGCGTCTAAAAGATTATGCCTTAAAAAAATGCCTTGTTTTTCTAAAAGTCGGCGAGCGTAATATTCATCGCCCTTTGTAAAGTCTTGATTTTCTAAAATACTGCCAAAAACCAAGTCAATAGTTGAGGAGATAATATTTTCTTCGCGTTTTGTTTCTGAGGCTTTAAAGTCTTCTACCCATAAGAAATGTGTCATGTGATTGCCTTATTCAAGTAATTCAGCGGGAATAATGAAAGTGGTTTTAAAACTTTGTTCGGTGGATTCGGTAATAAACTGACCGTTTACTTTTTTGGCAATGGATTTTAAAAAGTCCATGCCTTTATGTGTTCCTCTGTAGCTTTCTTGTGCGCTAGGATTTTCACACGTTAATTGATAGGTTTGATTTTCTTTGCAAAGCGTGATTGTCAACGGTTTATTTTTGCTAACATCCGTATATTTTAACGCATTGACTAATATTTCCATAAATACCACGAGAAAAATGGAATCGGTAATGCCGTATTCTTTAAAGCGGATGCTGTAATCATTAAAGCCTATGATTTGGACAGGGAAAAAATTAGTTTCCAGCCATATTTGCAAACGGGATAATTCCACTTTTTCAGAAAATAAAGCGTTAAATTCATCTTCCCATTGCTGTTGTAAGGCTTGCCATTTTTCCCAATCAGTTTCATTAAATCTTAAACCTTCGCCATTGGTTTCAGGTTTTATTTGTTTTGTTTTGCGCAAATAGTTGAGATAAATATTGATGATTTTATCTTTATTGGTTTTGCTGAGTAATTGTGAAACCGCGAGGGCTAAATTATTGGCGAGGTTTTGCAGCAGGGTTGTTTCGCCTGTTTTGTCTTGTTTGAGTTGTTCAATGAGTTTGTCATCGTCGGCGGAGATAATGCTAAAAGCGGTTAATGCGCCGCTCATCATTTTGACGGTTTTTAGATGGATTTTAGGGTTGTTGTCGTGTTCGGCGTTGGAGCGGATACATTGCAATGTGCCTAAAAAGTTATGGGCGAACATGGCAATTAAATTGTTTAATTCTTTGTTTTTTTCTTCAAGCTCTTCAGCCCTATCTATATTTTCCAAATAAACATCCTTATGCTGATTTTCTTCAGCATCTGCATTTTCAAATGCTTGTTCAATATAGGCTCTTGCAGCGTTGTAATTTTTGTTTTTTAGGCTTTCAGAAGATTGGAGCAAATAAAAGCGTGTTTTATTGCTTAATTCAATACTTTTTGAAACTAATTGGTTAAGTTCTTCAAACGGCAAAATTGGAATTTCAATATTTTCCAAACTTGAAAATGTTAAATGTTGAATTGTTGAACCAACTAGATGACGGTTTATTTGCTGTTGAAATAAATTTATTCCATCTTCTGTTTGTAAAAATACACTTATGTATTTATTCTTATCAACTGGACGAATTATGGCATAGTTTGGTGTGATAACATTTTTTATACCATCGTCTTTATAAAGATAAATTTTGTTATTTGTCCCAACTAGAGAAACAACAATATCATTATCTCTTAAAATACATCTTTCATCGGGAATGCTGTCTACAAAATTATTCCCATCTCTATCTTTTTTATTAAAAGAAAAATATTTTCCATTATTTTTAAAGGAGTTTAAAGGTTTTCCTCTAATTATTTGACATAACTCAGATAATTTTTTTAATTGGTGTCCTTTAAGTATTTTATCAATAGCTTCTATTGATAAATAATAATTTCTATTCAACCTATCCGTAATTTTAGATATTGGAAAATAAAAATTACCTTTATGCTGTTTGAAATTATTAGCTATTTCAAGTGAATTGTCTTTGAATTCAGGCATAAAAACATCTTTATTTTTTTCTCCATTTCTTAAAACAAGAATAGATGTTTTAACTCCCATATAAGGCAAAATGCCAATAGGTAAACTTATGACCATATCTAAGGAAAAATTAGATAATATTTCTTGGCGAAATTCAAATGATGCTCTATTTGTTAGCAATCCTTCTGGAACTATAAACATAGCTACACCATTATCATTAAGTAAAGTTAAACCTTTTTTAATGAGTTCTTCTTCTAATGGTTTTCTGTCTATTGTTCTAGCTCCAAAAGGCAAATTACCTATAACTAAATCATATTTTTCGTTACCAAATTTATATTTAAGAGTATCAGCTATGCTTAAATCAGCATTAGGATTTATATATTTAGCTAATTGGATGCAATTTTCATTTATATCCAAACCTTTTACTTTTTTTAATTGATTGAAATAATTTAAAATATTTCCAGAGCCACAACAAATATCAATAATACTATTTGGTCTGTAAATATGAGCAATCATTGAAATTAACTCAGCGATTTTATTTGGTGTAGAAAACTCCCCTGATATTTTAAAACTTCTTTCCAAAACATCATTCCTAGAAAAATTACTATCATCCAATACGTTGTTAAGAAGCGATTTTGAAGCGTCTGAATCCCCCATATCAAGATAAGCTTTCGCTAACTCAAGCTTTGTTTCTAAAATATCCATATCATTGACTGCTACAACATTTTTCTGTTTTAAACTTGCCATTTCCTATTCTCCATCACACGCGACCACATATCGCACACAGTTGTTCTCATTCAGCCAAAATAATGGCGCGAATTACACCACATCCACCCGAAGCGGGATATTTAAAACCGCGCTAATTTCCTCTAAAAAACTTTTCTTGTACTGCGTACTGCTAGGAAAATTAACATACCAATCCCCGCATTTCAGATAACGATTAGGGTCTGGAATAAACTCGGATTGACTCACCAAAGGATAACCCGCAACCTGTTTGTTCAATTTCGCCACATGCTCAAACTTCAATATCCGCAACGACTCTGCAAACGTTTGAGCCGCTGTTCTACTCTGAATCTCTTTGTTGATATTGGGAAAAGTTACCCGCAACCGAGTGGGAGAGCCTTTAGTCCGAACACCCAAACTTGTGGGCTGTGGCATTTTTTCAGGAACGGGCGCGTTAAAAATCCCATTTTCCCAGCGCGTTGATAACGCCGTCACATCCTCAGCAAAACTTTTCAACTGCAAAGCCGAAAACTTGGCAGCATCCATTTTTTCAAAATCGCCCTCCATCGCCGCATTTGCCATCGCCATTTTTATATCGTCAGCAATCCGGTTTAACTCGTTAATCACCGCGTTAAAAACTTCAGCCACTTTTTGATTGTCTTTTTCTGCTATCACTTGCATGAGCGTTAAGCCTCGTTAGTTAGGTTTGGGATGAGTGAAATGAAAGAGTTTATTATCAAAATGCGGTACTGTGTCGGTAACGCCATAAACTGAAATGTATTATAAAGACCGGCGGTGCAACTGTAATGGGAAAACTGTGGGAGGATTTTTAGGCTTTTTTTGATTCGTTCAATAACGCATCAATTTTACCTTCGCAACTGTCTGCAAAAGCCTGAGTCATATCATCTGTCATTTCTTGAAATAGACGTTCATTTTGAAGAAACTTTTCAAACAACGCCATATCCACCAACGCGGCTACAGGTTTTCCGACATCGGTAATAATAAATTGCTCATGCTGATATTGAACTTTGCTCAATAATTGGCTGAAATCGCGTTGCGCTGTGAGAGCGGGAGTTTCTTGAATCATGGTTTATCCTCTTAGGTAAAAATAACTGCGGTTTTCAAATTTAAATAATTCACAAACGGCTCAAAATCACGGTCTGAATGCAACAAAACCATTTCATTCTCAATACAAAACGTGGCAATAATACAATCAATGGTTTTGCGAATGGTAATGCCCTGTTTGCGTAAATAACGGTAATTCTGTGCCGCTTTTACCGCAGTTTCAGCATTACACACAGACACCTGCTCTAAATTGGCTAACAAGGATTTAGCCGTTTGAAAATCCTTATCACTGCGAAATCCCTGCAATAACTCCGCCGCAATCAAATCACCGGCGGCAATAATTTCAGTGGATAGCAACGCATCCAGCCTTTGGGCTTGCGGCGTATCAACTCCATTAAAATAATCAATCCAAACGCTGGTATCAACTAAAATCATTCGTTATTTCTCATCGCTTCCAAATCGCCTTCCCACGCTAATTTCCCTCTGTAAGCCCTGATTTTTTCCTGATTTTTTAAGCGGATTAAGGTTTTAAGACCTAATTCCACCACTTCTTTTTTGGTTTTAATGCCGGTGAGCAAAATCGCTTCATTCATTAAAACGTCGTTAATCACGATATTAGTACGCATGATTTTCTCCTGATGTGTATAAAATATAAATATGATACACAGTTTTGCCTTAAAACACTTCGTTTTATCCTTTCACACAAAGCACCTGCTTCAAAGTATGCACAATCTCCACTAAATCCGCCTGCGCCGCCATCACATCATCAATCGGCTTATACGCAGACGGCGTTTCATCAATCACATCCGCATCTTTACGGCACTCCACCCCTTGCGTCGCCTGAATATGCTCCGCCAACGACACGCGCTTTTTCGCCTCAGTCCGCGACATCACCCGCCCCGCGCCATGACTACAACTACAAAAACTTTCCGCATTTCCCAAACCACGCACAATAAACGACTTAGCCCCCATGCTACTCGGAATAATCCCCATTTCCCCCAACTTCGCACTCACCGCGCCTTTGCGGGTCACAATCACGCTTTTCTCGTAATGATACTCACGGCTCACATAATTATGATGACAATTCACCGCCTCCAATTGCGCCACAAACGGAGTCGGCACAATCTCATGCAAGGCACGCAGCGCGTTATTCATCATCAACACCCGATTCGCCAGCGCGAAATCCTGCGCCCAGCCAACAGCCTCCAAATAATCTTTAAACGTTTCAGTATCTTGCGGAATATAGGCCAAATCTTTATCAGGCAGATTGATAAACCAACGTTCCATATCGCGCTTCGCTTTTTCGATAAAATAAGTGCCGATACGATTTCCCACCCCGCGTGAACCGCTATGCAACATCATCCACACCGCGTCAGTTTCATCCAAACACAACTCAATAAAATGGTTGCCTGTGCCTAAAGTTCCTAAGTGATTAATGTTATTAGTATTTTTTAAACAAGGATGTTTTTCGCACAAACGTTCAAAACCAGCTTGCAACGGCAACCACGCTTGCACAACTTCTTCGGGCGGTTGTCCCCAACTTCCCTCATCACGCAGTTTAAAATTCGCGGTGCGACCATGCGGCACAGCTTTTTCAATCGCGGCGCGTAATTGCGCTAAAGAATCCGGCAATTGCGCAGCGGTTAAACTGGTTTTGGTTGCCATCATGCCGCAACCCAAATCCACGCCGACCGCCGCAGGAATCACCGCGCCGATGGTAGGAATCACGCTGCCGATAGTCGCGCCTTTTCCCACATGCACATCCGGCATGGCGGCTATCCATTTATGAATAAACGGCAATTGCGCAATATTTAAAAGTTGGCGTTTGGAGTTGTCATCAAAACTCACGCCGCGCGTCCACGCTTTCACGGGGTATGCACCTGATTCATGTAAAACTTCATAAGCAGTTGTCATGGCTGTTTCCTCTCAATTTCTCTTATTATTCAATTGGTTGAATCAGGATTTTCAGGATTAAAAGATTAACAGGATAGCTTTATGTCAATCTTGAGAATCCTAAAATCCTGAAAATCGTGATTCAGACAAAGTTTTCTTAACGATTCATATATCGCAAATGGTGTGCCAGGTGGCAATAACTATCAAAAATGTAGGTTGGGTTAGCTGCTTTTTTCATCAGAAAAAACAGCGTAACCCAACATTTACACCACTTGCGTTGGGTTACGCTTATTTCGTTTCACTCCATAAGCTAACCCAACCTACGAATTTTTTACCTCAAAGCGTAAGGTGGTTATAATGAATTTCTTATCTAAATAGATAATAAATTATCAAAATGAATAACATCATTATCGGAATTTTAGGTTCAAAACTAGACCACATGGGCTTTAATAAGAGAAAACGCCAAGAGAAGTGGCGACCGAATGTTGGTTTGTTAATGCACGATGATTTACCCGTTGATGAGTTTGTGTTGATTTTTCATTTAGAAGAACAAGAACTGGCGGATTTAACCTTGCAAGATATGACCTTGATTTCGCCAAAAACCAAACTCACCCCGTATCTTGTTGATTATGAAAACGCTTGGGATTTTGAGCAGGTTTATAGCCAACTACACGAATTTACGCGCCGTTATCAATTTGACCCCGAACAAAATAATTATTACGTTCACATCACCACCGGCACGCATGTTGCGCAAATCTGTTTATATTTGCTGACCGAAGCGAATTACATTCCGGCAAAACTGCTGCAAACTTCCCCCAGCAAAGACGGTGTGCAAGGTTCTTATCAAATTATTGATTTAGATTTATCGCGTTACGACCAAATTGCCTCGCGTTTTGCCCGCGAAGCGCAAGATGGGATTGCTTATTTAAAAGGCGGCATTGCGACTCGTAATCCGGCGTTTAACCAAATCATTTCGCAAATTGAACAGGTGTCGATTAAATCCTCAGAACCGATGTTATTAACTGGCGCAACGGGCGTGGGGAAATCGCGCCTTGCGCAACGGATTTTTGAACTCAAAAAACAACGCGGTTTAATCACCGGAAAAATGGTGGAAGTCAATTGCGCCACGCTGCGCGGTGATAATGCGATGTCAGCGTTATTCGGGCATGTGAAAGGCGCGTTTACTGGCGCGATGAATCCGCGCTTGGGATTATTACGCGAGGCGCATAAAGGTTTGTTATTTTTGGATGAAATCGGCGAACTCGGTTTGGATGAACAAGCCATGTTGCTCCGCGCGATTGAAGACAAAGTGTTTATGCCGCTCGGTAGCGATCAACAAGTGAGCAGCGATTTTCAACTGATTGCAGGGACAAATCGCGATTTATTCGAGCAAGTGCGCTTGGGGAATTTTCGAGAGGATTTACTGGCGCGGATTAATTTGTGGATGTATCAATTACCCGCATTAAAACAAAGACTTGAAGATTTAGAGCCGAATTTGGAACACGAGCTACAAGAATTTACGATTAAAGCAGGGCATAAAGTGAGTTTTAATAAAGCCGCGCGGGAGCAATATTTGCAATTTGCCCGTTCACCGCAGGCATTGTGGCGAGCGAATTTTCGCGATTTGAATTCTAGCATCACTCGTATGGCGACTTTAGCTGTCGGCGGGCGAATTACGGAAGAATTGGTAGCTGAAGAAATCAGCCGATTGCAACATGCGTGGTCTGGATTTATGGAAAAATATGAAGAGGATGGCTTGGCTGATATTTTATCCGCATCCGCATTAGCCCAATTGGATTTATTTGACCGTTTACAATTGCCGCAAGTGGTGAAAATTTGTAAAAACAGTCGCAGTTTAGCGCAGGCAGGTCGCGAGTTGTTTAATCACAGTCGCACCCAAAAAAGCAGCGTGAATGATTCGCATCGTTTGAAACAATATTTGCAGAAGTTTGGCTTGGAATTTCAAAACCTAACAAAAAACAGTTAAGTTATTTTTATGGATGCTGATGCCACTTTTTCATGACATCAGCATTCAAAATTACATTTTTTTATCAATGATAACTTTATCGTCAATCACTAAACTAGAAATTCCACCTAATGTGACATGCAACGTGCAAGTCGCTTTTTTGAAATGATCGGTGCTTTCACCTGTCCATTTCATGGTTACATAAGTTGATTTGTCTGTATCTGTTTCAGAAGGGAAGAAAATTTGATCTCCCGTCGCTTTTTTAATGGCTTCAGGGCATTTTTTACCCGCCATTTCTTGCATTGCCACCACGTTTCTAATCATCGATTCTGCTTCTAGCTCGGCGGTTGTCTTTTCTTTGCTTGCGCCAACCATCACAAAACCGATTACAAACATCCCCACAACAGCAATCATTATTACTTGTACTTGACTCATAACCTTTCTCCTGAATTTATTATTAATTATAACTAATGTAGATAAACGTAAATAATACCCGCTTTGATTCTATGCTAATTGCTGGTTATCAGCAATCAAAACAAAAACAATCAAAAAACTGAGCTTAAAATAAGGCTATCAAAACGAGCAGACATAAAAAAAGCCCGCAAACTTTCGTCGGCGAGCTTTTTTCTTCGTCAAAATGACAAATTATTTCATCATTGAGCTTTTGAACATACGATCAAGTTTAGTGTTCACTTCTTGAGCTGTGTTAGCAGCGCGGTTTGCTGCTGCTTCTGCTGCTGCTGCTCTTGCTGCTGCATCAGCTGCTGCTGTGTTTGCAGATGCTGCTGCATCTTTTGCACCAGTTACATCAGTTTTTAAAGTATTGATTTGACCTTGTAAGTTTTCAATGTCAGAAGTGCTAGCACAACCAACAGCTAAAAATGCAGTTAAAGCGATAACAGATAATTTTAATAATTTCATTTGTTTTTCCTTAATAGAGGGGAAGGTATTTCAATCCAACTCTGTGATTATCAGAGGATGGAAGCTGAAAAATATAATACAACATTTTTTTGAGCGTGACTGTTTTTTTAGCGCGTTTGGGCATTTATTTTATTTTTACCACCATGCCCTCTTCAATCCAAGGGTCTAACTGGTCAACTTGGCTGTTTGTTAGGGCAATGCAGCCATGCGTCCAATTCATCAGCTTATGAATCCTTTCATCGGCTTTTCCCAATCCATGCACACCCACTATGCCACCTAGTGCGGTATTTTGTGGCGGAACTAGGTTATGTTCTTGCGCATACACAATGTCATCGTGTTCATTTTGCGAAATAATGCTTTTGCTTAAGGCGTTTTTTGCATCTTCAATAGAAGGATACGTTAAGCCATAAAAGGTATGAAATTGACTTTGCGGATTAACCCAGCCGATTTTATATTCACCTAACGGCGTTATATTGTCGCCACGCCGAGTTTTTGCCCCCGCGCCATTGCGTCCAATCGCAATATTGGGAAAAACCGCAAGCGTTTGCTCGCCTTGTTTCACTTCCAATTGCATTTTTTGCGTATCAATCAGCAACCAAACACTTTGTTTTTGAGAGGCTGCGGTCTGGCTTTGCTCATCCATAAAAATAGTGCCATCTTTAGCAGGGTCGCAGCTTAAAAAACTGCCTTTTACCTGTAATTGTGTTAAACCAAACAGTTTTTCTGGACATTTTTTGGTGTCTAAAATGTTGATTTCTGAACCCGCGCCTGCTTGATTTTGCGGAACGGGCGGCAACACTGAACAAGCGTTTAATCCTAAAATTAACATTAAAACCAAACAAAAGCGCAGTGATAAATCTACTCGTGACATAAATACTCTATAATTAAAAGACGATTACGGTGTAATTTACAACATTTCTCCTCACTTCGCATTAAGGGCTACTTATGAAAATAGAAACAATTGCAACACAGCCATTCAATGACCAAAAACCAGGCACTTCTGGACTTAGAAAAAAAGTGCGTGTGTTTCAGGAAAAACATTATTTAGAAAATTTTGTGCAATCAGTTTTTGATTGTTTAGAAGATTGCGTGGGCAAAACCTTGGTTTTAGGCGGGGATGGACGGTATTTTAATCGCCAAGCCATTCAAATTATTATAAAAATTGCCGCAGCCAACGGATTTAGCAAATTAATCATCGGTCAAAGCGGTTTATTATCCACACCAGCAGCATCACATATTATTCGTAAAAATAACGCTTATGGCGGGTTAATTTTATCGGCAAGTCACAATCCCGGCGGGGCGGACGAAGACTTTGGGATTAAATACAACGTCAGCAATGGCGGCCCTGCACCTGAAAATTATACGGATGCGGTTTTTAAACGCAGCAAAGAAATCACAGAATATAAAATTGCCGATATTGCAGATATTGATTTAGATGTGATTGGCGACTCGCAAGTGGAAGGTTTAGAAATCAGCATTATTGATCCTGTCACGGATTATGCAGATTTAATGGCGAGTATTTTTGATTTTACTTTATTAAAAAACAGCTTAAGTTCCGGCTATATCAGCATTGTATTTGATGCGATGCACGCCATTACGGGGCCTTATGCCAAACGCATTTTAGAAGATATTTTAGGCGCGAAACCCGGCTCAGTGATTAACGGCACACCGTTGGAAGATTTTGGCGGCGGGCATCCTGATCCTAATTTGGTTTATGCCAAAGAATTGGCGGATTTAATGTTCAGCGCAGACGCTCCAACTTTTGGCGCAGCTTCTGATGGCGACGGCGACCGCAACATGATTGTCGGCGCAAATTTCTTTGTTACGCCTAGCGATAGTTTGGCGGTGTTAGCTGCGAATGCAAAATTAATCCCCGCTTACTCAAAAGGCTTAAGCGGCGTGGCGCGTTCTATGCCAACCAGTCAAGCCGTTGACCGCGTGGCTTATGCTTATCGTTTACCGTGTTTTGAAACCCCAACCGGCTGGAAATTTTTTGGCAATTTATTAGATGCTGATGAAATCACTTTGTGCGGTGAAGAAAGTTTCGGCACTGGCTCTAATCATGTACGCGAAAAAGACGGCTTGTGGGCAGTGTTATTCTGGTTGAATTTAATTGCGAAAAAACGCCAATCGGTTGCCGATATTGTTACGGAACATTGGCAAAAATTTGGTCGCGATATTTACAGTCGCCATGACTATGAGGCGGTAGACAGCGATATTGCTAACGGTATTTTTGCTGATTTACGCGAATTATTGCCAACTTTAACTGGTCAAACGTTTGGCGAATACAAAGTCAGTTATGCGGATGAATTTAGCTACACCGACCCCATAGACGGCAGCGTTAGCAGTCAACAAGGGATTAGAATTGGCTTTGAAAATGGTTCGCGGATTGTCTATCGTTTGTCAGGCACAGGCACAGTGGGAGCAACGCTGCGGATTTATATTGAACGCTTTGAACCCGATGCCAGCAAACACGACCAAGATGCACAAGTGGCACTTGCGGAGTTGATTGAATTGGCAGAACAATTTGCGCAAGTCAAACAACGCACTGGCAGAGTTGAACCGACTGTGATTACCTAATATTTCGCAGGCTGCATGACACATTGATGTCATCTGAGATAGGCTAAAATCACCATTTTTATTTTAAAGAGACCAGCATGAGCGAAATTATTGTAGAACAAAACCCAGAGCAAACCCGTTTAGATAGTTTGGGCGTAAGCAAATGGCAAACATGGAAAAAAGAAGTATCGGTGTTTCCTTGGACATTTCCTGAGCAAGAAATTGCTTATATTTTGGAAGGCGAATGTGTTATCACGCCAAATGGCGGCGAGCCTGTGACTTTTGGCAAAGGTGATTTGGTGACATTTCCAGCCGGCATGAGCTGTAGTTGGGAAGTGAAACAACCGCTGCATAAACATTATCTATTAGATGGCTCGTTGTTAGGGCGGATTTATCGCCGTGCAAAAATCGCTTTGAAATTATAAATCGTTAAAGAAACGTTTTATCGCTTAAACCTTCCATGTCTTTACGATGTGGAAGGTTTTTTTATGCCTGAAAAATTCTTTGCGATGATTTATAAGTTACGCGAAAAATTTTTAAGACGACTGGTCGTCTTGAAAAATTTCTGATAATGGAATTTACAAAAAATAAAGATTTTGCAGAGTTGTATAACTAAAAATATAATTCGCTTTAAGTTCTAACGATAAAATCAAGGTGAAAATAGTGATACAGAAAAGTGATTTTTTCCTGAGAGCGTGTTTTAAAAGTCAAAAATCAAATTTCAAGCCGCCCTAGCATCAGGTTGATCATAGCAATGTGAATAAAAGCAGTACTGGAATCCGTAAGCACTTCATAATCTTTGCTCAAGCGACGATAACGATAAAGCCAAGCAAAAGTTCGCTCAACAACCCAGCGACGTGGTAATAACTTGAACCCTTTGGTATCGTCACTGCGTAAAATGGCTTGCAAAACAATATGAAAGCGTTGACTGACCCATTCCATAAGGTTTGCCCCACGATAACCACCGTCAACCCAAATACGCCTTAATTTTTTACAACTTCCTGTGAAGGCTTTGAAAATCAGTTTTGCTCCATCCCGCTCTTGAACAGAAGCCGCAGTGACAACAACGACTAAAATCAAACCAAGAGTATCGACCAAAATGTGTCGTTTGCGCCCTTGAATTTGTTTTCCTGAATCGTAACCTTTGATGCCGGCTAGAGCGGTTGTTTTCACACTTTGACTATCAATTGATCCTGCGGTGGGATGCTTATGTCGTCCTTCTTTTTGTCTGACTCTCGCTCGTAACGTATCGTGAATTCGTTGCCATGTCTGGTTTGTTGTCCAGCGGCGATAATATCCGTAAACGGTTGACCACGCAGGAAACTCATGCGGCAATAACCGCCACGCACAGCCACTTCGGGTAATATACAAAATGGCGTTAATCACTTTTCTTAAGCTTGTCTTGCGTGGACGACCACCCAATAAAGCCGCTGGTAATAATGGAAGAATAATCTCCCATTTTTTATCATTTAAATCGGTTGGATAACGTTTAACTTTGATTATTTGCTGGTTGTTTGCCATAGACAAAATGTCTACTATTCTAGCTTTCTAGCTACTTTTAAAACACTCACTGACAGTTGCGTTAGTTTTTTTTCAAACAACAAAACCCGCTGGTGCTTAAGTCTCGGTGGTTTTTTTATTGTCTAAAATTTACAGAAGGAATACATGATGAATAAGTTTTTAAATTTCTCCAGACCTTCCAGGTTTTTAAAACCTGGAAGGTCTTTGTTGCTACTAATGCTGCTGTGTTTTCATGCGCTTGCGTTTGCGGCTTTAAATGAGGGGAAGTTATGAAACAAGTGGCATCACTGCAATATGGGGTTATTTTTAAAAAGGCTTTTTCGCAACCGGATATATTCACTGCTTTTGTTAAAGCAGTATTAGGAATTCAATTTTCCTGCGATAAAGTTGAAACAGAGAAATCCTTTCGACCTTCTATCGGCAATGTGGATTCACGGTTTGATTTATTTGCTCAGGATGAAAAAAATCGCGTGATTGTGGATATTCAGCATCGAAAAAAAGACAGTCATTACGACCGTTTTTTGCATTATCACTGTGCTGCGATTTTAGAACAAATGCCGCGCGGTGAACAAAGTTATCGCCCACCGTTAGCGGTCTATACCATTGTGGTTTTAACTTCACTGGATAAATACGAAAAAGATGTTTTAACAATTGATTTTGACCCCAAAGATTTACAGGGTAAGGGGATTGGCGAAATTCCGCATAAAGTCATTTATTTGTGTCCTAAGTGTGTGAGTGAAAATACGCCAATGGCTTATCGGGAATGGATGGAAGCGATTGCCGATACCTTGGATACAAAAGTTGAGGAGAGTGATTATCACAATGCGATGATTCAAAAAGTATTTGAGACGATTGAGGAGAGTGGTCTTACACCGAGAGACCGCGCTAATATGATTGATGAATATGAAGACCGTTTGTTTGTTGAAACAGAACGCAAAGATGCTGAGTTACAGTCAAAAAAAGAAATTGCTAAAGGGATGTTAGCTGAAAAATTATCATTGGAATTGATTGTTAAATTAACCGGATTATCCTTTTCCGAAATCGAGAAATTAGGCGTGCCACTTTTAAATGATGTGGAGAAATAAAAATGAATACATTTTTAAATTTAACCGCCAGACCTTCCAGGTTTTTAAAACCTGGAAGGTCTTTGTTGCTGCTAATGCTACTGTGTTTTCATGCGCCTGCGTTTGCGGATTTAAACACAGGTTTGGTGGCGTATTGGAGTTTTGATGATTGCACCGCGAAGGAGAATAAGTTATGAAACAAGTCGTTTCACTACAGTATGATGTTATTTTTAAAAAAGCTTTCTCTAAACCTGAAATATTTAAAGCGTTTGTGAAAGCAGTTTTAGGCATTGAGTTAGAAATAACCAGTGTAGATATGGAAAAAACATTTGACTCAAAAATAGGTCGAGTGAAATCGCGTTTTGATTTGTTTGCAGAAGATATTAAAAAGCGTGTGATTGTTGATATTCAACACATGCAGCATGAAGATTATTATGACCGTTTTTTGCATTATCATTGCATGGCGATATTGGAACAGGTTAAAAATTCAAAAGATTATCATCCTAAAGCGAAAGTTTTTACCATTGTGGTTTTAACATCGGAAAATAAGCAGGGAAAAGACGTTTTAACCATTGATTTTGACCCAAAAGATTTGCAAGATAAAGGCATTGGTAAAATTCCACATAAGGTTATTTATTTGTGTCCGGCGTTTGTGAATGAGAATACGCCGATGGAATACAGGGAATGGTTGGAAGCCATTAATGACACTTTAGATGGTGAAGTGGATGAAACGCATTACGAAAATAAAATCATTAAGCAAATATTTGATTTGATTGAGGAAGATAGCATTAGTCCTGAAGAACGTTACGAGATGTTTGAAGAAACTCATCGCCTCGAAGAAATAGAAGAAGGCGAACAGAAGGGAATTGGAAAAGGTCAATTAGAAAAGGCTTTGCAGATTGCTAAAGGCATGTTAGCTGAAAAATTACCGTTGGATTTGATTGTGAAATTAACCGGATTATCCCTTTCCGAAATCGAGAAATTAGGCGTGCCACTTTTAAATGATGAGGAGAAATAAACATGAATACATTTTTAAATTTGATTACCAGACCTTCCAGGTTTTTAAAACCTGGAAGGTCTTTGTTGCTACTAATGCTGCTGTGTTTTCATGCGCTTGCGTTTGCGGCTTTAAATGAGGGGAAGTTATGAAACAAGTGGCATCACTGCAATATGGGGTTATTTTTAAAAAGGCTTTTTCGCAACCGGATATATTCACTGCTTTTGTTAAAGCAGTATTAGGAATTCAATTTTCCTGCGATAAAGTTGAAACTGAGAAATCGTTTAGACCTGCAATCGGTAATGTGGATTCACGTTTTGATTTATTTGCCCAAGATGAAAAAAATCGCGTGATTGTGGATATTCAACATCGAAAAAAGGACAGTCATTACGACCGATTTCTGCATTATCACTGTGCTGCCATTTTAGAGCAAATGCCGCGCGGTGAACAAAGTTATCGCCCACCGTTAGCTGTTTATACCATTGTGGTTTTAACTTCACTGGATAAATATGAAAAAGATGTTTTAACGATTGATTTTGACCCAAAAGATTTACAGGGTAAGGGGATTGGTGAAATTCCGCATAAGCTGATTTATTTGTGTCCGCAATGTGTTAATGAAAATACACCTATTGCTTATCGAGAATGGATGACGGCTATTGCCGATACGTTGGATACAACAGTTGATGAAAGTCATTATCACAATGCGATGATTCAAAAAGTATTTGAGATGATTGAGGAAAGTGGTCTTACACCGAGAGACCGCGCTAATATGATTGATGAATATGAAGACCGGTTGTTTGTTGAAACGGAGCGTAAAGATGCTGCATTAAAAGCTGAGTTAAACTCAAAAAAAGAAGTTGCAAAAGAGATGTTATTAGATAACGAGCCAATTGAGAAAATTGTGCGTTATACGCAATTGTCCGTTGAACAAATTGAAAACTTAAAAAACGAGGAGAAATGAAAATGAATAGATTTTTGAAATTCAGACCTTCCAGGTTTTTAAAACCTGGAAGGTCTTTGTTGCTGCTTTTGCTCTTGTGTTTTCATGCCCCTGCGTTTGCGGATTTAAACACAGGTTTGGTGGCGTATTGGAGTTTTGATGATTGCACCGCGAATGATAAAAGTGGAAAAGGAAATAACGGCACAAAATACGGAACGCAATGTGTACAAGGTCAAATAGGAAAAGCATTACAATTTGATGGTGCAAGCTATATTACCGTACCAAGTTCAACATCATTAAATCCTGTCAACCAATTAACAATATCATTGTGGGTTCGAGCCGATGTACTTAGTAATGCGGCTATAATTGGTAAAGGACTTACACATTGGGATGGCTGTGGTGCTGATAGAGAATATGGTATTTGGTTAGGTCAAGATATTTCACATCCAGATTTTTTCCATGTTACATCATCTGGAGATAACAATTGTCAACAATGGCTTAATAGCAACTCACCAATTACTATTGGTAAATGGCTTCATATTGTCAACGTAATAGATAGAGTCAATCATCTAACAAAATTTTACATTGATGGTCAATTGAAGACGCAACAACCAGATAGTTATAATTCGTTTAATAACAGTAATTTTGATTTGCTTATTGGACGCATGGATGCACAACCTAACGAGCCATATTACGCTCCTCCACTTAAAGGTGCGATTGATGAAGTCCGCATCTACAATCGCGCCCTCACTGCCACCGAAGTGGGCGCACTTTATCAACAAGGCACAAAACCCATTAAAAACGGTGTTTCCAGCAACACCAATATCTGCGCAACTAATCTTAACTGGTGCGCTAGTCCCATCTTTAATGTGCTTGGCATGGTGAGTACCAGCGACATTCCCATCAATCTCATCAACACCAGCTATATTGTCGATGGTTTGACAAGAACTCTTAGCAACGGTACAGCGACAATCACAGCAAATTTATACAATCGCGGTTATGCCGATGCCATGTTAGATGTTTACGATAAACAAGGATATTGGACTGGCTTTATCGTCGTTAAAGGCAATCGCCCAGAAACCACTGTTGGAGGCGATATGTGGGATAAATGGATAACAACTTATGATTCTTATGGTGATGCCTATTCTGTGTTTGACCCAAGAGATGCCGCAGGTGTTGAAAAAACAGTTGTCAATTTTGCTATCCCGCGTGGTGGTTATGCGGTCATATCAAAAAATAGTACAACGGCTATTGCGAACACAGTGCTTAATAATTCATTGGATATTCTTGGCGAAAAGGATTGGTTAAACAACGAAAAAGGCAGCGTTAAAGTAAAGCTCATTAAAATATTTGCCGAAGAGGTAGCAAAAAGTAGTCTTAACGGACTGAATAACCAATTAAAAGATGCAATAAGCAAAAATAATTCTGTTGAGGCAAGTAGTATTACAACAGAAATGCTCAAAGAATTATCCATGATTTCTTTTAAAGTGTTTGTTACTGATGGTGATAAATTAATTAAAGTGTTTGGAAAAGATGTCTTAGCAAAAAAAGCAGCAAAGCGTTTTGCTAAAAAAGCGGCAAAGTATTTTTCAGCAGTAGGAGAACTGATAGGCGGTGCTGAAACATTTGCAACCGGTTTGAGTATTACTGGGCAATGGATTGATATAGCAAAAGCCAATGACGGTAGAGCTGTTTATTTTAAATAACCATAGCTTTTTATGACTGCCAGTCCTTCAAAGGACTGGCAGTCATGCTTTTCAAAGCCGCCCTTTTGGAAACTTAAGGGCGGTTTTTTTGTGCCTGTTTTCAGCTGAAATTTTCAAGACGACTGGTCGTCTTGAAAAATGTGTAACTGGTTACAAAAAATAGCTGGCGGTTGCGGATTAAAACGGTGGGCAAAACAGCGTGCCCACTCTACACATCACAAAAAAACAATCTCCACCCGCAAACCACCTTTTTCACTCAAGCGCGTTAAATAAATCTGCGCATGATGCAAATCCGCAATCTCTTTAATAATCGCCAAGCCCAAACCACAACCATTGCCCGGACTATTCGCCGGACGATAAAACCGCTCAAACACTTTATTAATTTCTTCTTCCGCAATCCCGATGCCGTCATCTTCCACAATCAACGCTTTGTGCGGCTGCTCGGTCACTTTCACCCAAATATTGCCGCGCTCGTAACCATACGCAATCGCGTTATCCAATAAATTCGCCAACAACTCTTTGAGCAAAATTTCATCACCTTGCAAAAATACTTGTTCGTTTTCTGTCTCAAAACTCACGGTCATTTTGCGTTGCAAGGCTTTAGAAATCCAATCCATACACACTTCTTTGGCTAAATCTGACAAATTAACCGTTTGTAATTTGTGCATTCCCTCAACAGGTTCAGCTTTTGCCAGCAACAATAATTGCGTAATCAAATGCGAAGCGCGGTCGGCACTGCTTTGAATTTGCAACAACGCCGGACGCATCGCGTTTAAATCATCCTCACGCAACGCCCGTTCCGCCTGCAATTTTAAACCTGCTAACGGCGTGCGCAGTTGATGTGCAGCGTTAGCAATAAAGCGTTGTTGCGCCTCAATCGCGGTGGTTAAACGCGCGAGTAAATCATTAATCGTATCGGTTAATGTTCTCACTTCATGAAAAATATAGGTTTCTGCAATCGGGCTTAAATCACGCGGTGAACGGTGCGCTATTTCATACGCCAATTTATGCAAGGGTTTTAAGCCACGTTTTACGCCTGTGACTAAATAAAATCCGGTGAACAACATCAAAATACTTTGCGGCACTAAATCCGCCAACAAAATATCACGCATCATAATGCGGCGTTTATTTAAGGTTTCTGCCACATGCACAAACACTTTTTGATTCATATCTTGACGATGAACCTGCATCGACACCACTCGCACGGATTCACCGTAAATTTTGTCATTAAAAAAAATCGGCTGCGACCAATCTGCTTTCGGGTCAAACGATTCGGGCACAAATTTATCGCCGGCAATCATGCCTTGTTCGGTGGAAATAATTTTAAAATAGGTTTTATCGGAATCATCCCATTTAAAAATTTCCAACGCGCTGGCGGGTAATTCGACTGAGACTTTATTATTTTTCACTTTAATTTCTTGCATTAAAGAATCGGCAGAATCGAGCAGCCAGCGGTCATAAGCCGTATCGACATAATGCAAGGTAATGAAATACGACAACACGGCTTCCACCGTCATAAAAAAAATCAATGGAATAATCAGCCGCAGAATAAAACCGGATTTTAAGCTATTGTTTTTAATCGGCATTGGGAATCTCCAATAAATAACCTAAACCGCGTATCGTTAAGATATTGATTTGATAAGGTTCGATACGTTTTCGCACCCGATGAATGTAAACTTCAATCGCATTATCGGCTAAGGCTTCACTATTATCGGCGGCTAGACGCTGCGCAATCCGGTCTTTGCTCACTACTTTTCCTGCCAATATCAGCATGATTTCTAACACGCCATATTCGCGTGCGGATAGGCTAATTGGTACATCATCGCCTAAAACTTGATGATTTTCGGTATCTAACGTTAATCGTCCCACTGTAATGGTGTTGCTAAAGCCGCCATAACAACGCCGAATCAAGGCTTTTATCCGCGCTTCCAACTCGCGCAGCTCAAACGGTTTGGTTAAATAATCATCCGCGCCTTGTTCTATGCCATCTATCCGGTCATTAATACCATCTCGCGCCGTTAAAATTAAAATAGGAATTGGAATTTTACGACTGCGTAAACGGCGCAATAAAGTCAATCCATCCATATCCGGCAAGCCTAAATCAAGTAGCACTAAGTCAAAATTCTGCGCTTGCAGCAGTTGTTCCGCGTAGCTTCCGGTGGTCGCGCAAATCACCGTGTAGCCGCTTTTGTTTAAGGTGTACAGCAGCCCATCGGCTAAAACCGCATCATCTTCGACTAATAAAATATTCATAGCAGTTGTGTTGTTTGAAAGGTTATTGAAAGATTTTGTTTCTACAATCAATCCATCATCATTTTTGATAAGTTGCTTTAAGGAAAAGCCATGAAAACAATTGATAGTTTATTAGCTGAAAACCAAATTTGGGCAACAGAAAAAGTTGCGTCCGATCCTGATTATTTTAAACGCCTTTCTCAAGACCAAAAACCGGACATTTTGTGGATAGGTTGCTCTGATAGTCGCGTGCCAGCCGAGGTGATTGTCAATGCTGAACCGGGCGAAATTTTTGTACATCGCAATATCGCGAATCAGGTTATCAGCACCGATTTTAACGGCTTAAGTGTGTTGCAATACGCGGTGAAAGTGTTGAAAGTCAGTCATATTATTGTCTGCGGACATTATAACTGCGGCGGGGTGAAAGCGGCGTTGAATAAACAAAGTGGCGATTTGCTCATCACCAATAAATGGTTAATGCACATTAAAGATGTGTATCGGTTGCACAAAAAAGAAATTGAAGCCTTGCCTACGCAGATGGAAAGAGTTGACCGCTTGGTGGAACTGAATGTGATTGAACAAGTGACACGCTTGGCACAAACTTCAATTATTCAACACGCCTGGCAACAGGAAAAACTACCGACGATTCACGGTTGTGTTTATAGTTTAAACGATGGTCTTATCAAAAAACTGGTTTCAATGGATGACACAACTCCGATTGATTCCATTTATGAATACGATTTTAGCTAAATGCCAGCTACAATTGCCAGTTAGTTCTTTTTCTAACGCAAATGAGAGTTTAGTATGATTCACAAACATTTAGCTTATTATGGGCAACATTTAAAACAAGATGTTGCAGCCGGATTGGTGGTTTTTCTAGTCGCTTTACCGCTGTGTTTAGGTATTGCTCTAGCCTCCGGTGCGCCGATGTTTTCAGGCTTGATTGCAGGATTAGTCGGTGGCTTGATTGTGGCATGGTTAAGCGGTTCGCAGCTTAGTGTCTCAGGGCCTGCGGCAGGTTTAACCGTGATTGTATTTAATGCAATTGAACAACTCGGCAGTTATCAGGGTTTTTTAGTTAGCTTGGTGTTAGCTGGTTTTTTGCAACTTTTGCTCGGTTATTTAAGAGCTGGAGTTATCGGCGCGTTTTTTCCATCTTCAGTGATTAAAGGGATGTTGGCAGCGATTGGTTTGATATTGATTATTAAACAAATGCCACACGCTGTCGGTTATCACGAAGGTTTTGAAGGCGATGAAAGTTATATGCAGGAAACGGCGGCTTCCAGTTTTAACGAGCTGCTGCATTTATTTACGCACATTACCCCAGGTGCGGCGGTGATTACTGCTGTTTCATTGTTGATTTTGATAATTTGGGAAAGTGCTTGGTTGAAAAAGTTTTCGTGGGCGCGTTTAGTGCCAGGTGCGTTAGTCGCTGTGGTGTGGGGCGTAGTTTATAACCTATTGGCAACGGATTTTTTACCAAACTGGTCTGTGCATGACGATCATTTAGTCAGATTTCCTGTTACAACCACCCCACAAGAATTATTTGCCCAACTCACTTTTCCTGATTTTAACTTTTTAGCTGATGCCAAGGTTTACAGCATTGCTTTTACGCTAGCAATTATCGCCAGTTTAGAAACCTTGTTAAGTTTAGAAGCAGTTGATAAGTTAGATCCGCTAAAACGCACCGCGCCAACGAATCGCGAATTAAAAGCGCAAGGCATGGGTAATATTATCAGCGGTTTATTAGGCGGAGTTCCTATTACAGCCGTCATTGTGCGTAGTTCTGCTAATATTAATGCAGGCGGACAAACACGGGTTTCCTGTTTTGTGCATGGTTTGTTTTTGCTGTTAAGTATCGTGTTTTTTGCCAATATTTTGAATTTAATTCCGCTTGCGTGTTTGGCGGCCATTTTGTTACAAACCGGTTATAAACTAGCCAAACCTAAAATGTTTATTGAGTTTTATAAACAAGGTTTAAATCAATTTATTCCGTTTGCGGCAACGATTGTGGCAATTTTAATCACTGACTTATTGAAAGGAATTGTTATCGGCATTGCGATTGGCTTATATTTTGTGATTCGTGCAAATTATCACGCTTCAATTACCTTGAGCAAAGAAGGCAATCATTACACGCTGTTGATGAACAAAGATGTTTCTTTTTTAAACAAAGCTTTATTGCGTAAATTGTTGAATCAAATTGAAGAAAATTGCAGTGTGACGATTGATGCAACCAGAGCTGCGTTTATAGATCACGATATTTTAGAAACGATAGATGACTTTTTGCAAACTGCACCGGATGATAATATTCGAGTAGATGTTATTGATGTAAAAGGAAAACATTCTGTCAAAAGCATTTGGGCACAGGTTTAACTACGGCTAAAGCTGTAGTCAGAAACATAACCACTCTTGTTATGACTCTGGAGAAAAAAAATGATTTTAAATATTCATCAAAAAATCAGCCTTGCTATGGCGACAACGATTTTGATGATTTCAATGTATGACGCAGTGTTTCACTTGTTGCTATGGCTGCTGCATATTGTATTTGAAAGTGCTGAGTTTGTTCTTGATCATCTGATTGATTATGTTTTTGAGATAGGCAATCGTGAAACTGAAATTGTAGTTTTTTATATCATGATTGCAGTTATTGGCGGTGGTTGTTATCGTTTCTATCGCTCGTTACCGCGCTGGTACGAAAACTTTAAACACTTCTTGTCTGAACAAAAAACAGAAACTTTAACTCAATGGCGGAGTCTTTCCGTGCAAGGGAAAGTGGTATGGTGGAGTTTTTTTATGGCGGCAATCAATTGCTGGCTGTTTTTAACTTAACGCATAAAAACAAAAAAGGTGGGCAAAATAGTTTGCCCACCTTATAAAAAATCAATCAATAAAATCTAACTTAAAGATCTATTACACTGTATTTTTTTTACGTTTAGCAGCTATTAACCCTGCTAATCCTGAACCAAACAACCACATTGCTGCGGGAATTGGAGTCTCTGTAGGCGCACCAACAGTTGCTCCATAATAGTACTCATAATCAGGTAATGAAAAACTGATGTCTGTATAAGAACCTACAAATTGAAGCAAGCCATTACCTTCTCTACCTAAAACTGTATTGCCTGTTTGAGTTAAACTACCGCCAGCCCAATGTCCAGTACCTTGACTTAAAATACTAAACGCGGTTGTATTAAATACAAATCTAACAGGAACACCAGTTTGACCAACGCTGAAAAGATCCAATACTGGATTAGTTACAGGTTGAGAAAAATGGAAGTTTCCCCAACTATTGCCACCACCTACCATGACGACTGTGCCATTTGTGCCTGGAGTGTTAGTAACTGATGGTGCTGTGAATGAACTTGGAACATCGTAAATGTAAGCACTGTGGTCAACCCAGCTGCTTTGACCTGTGTAAGTTACGTTGATTGTATTTGAGTTCTGAACAAAAGAGCCTGAAGTACCAGACCAGTTAGTCCAACTTGCAGTGGTGGAAGTCGCATGAGCAGAAATTGCAGCGGTTGCTAACAACATGCCTAATAAAACTTTTTTAATTGAATTTTTCATGATTTTTCTCGCAAATTAAATAATTGAAATAATTTGCAACTCAGCCAACTTTTATTGTGTAAAAGTTCTGTAGCTTTCCGTCCCTATTTCACAATAGGTTTGGCTATCATCCTTAAGGTAAAATTTCTTCCCTAGCATTTAAAATAATCTTACTCTTAAATGCCGTCATCATCTTAAATGACTCTGTTAGTTTAACCTCAATAACAATCATTGAAAGCTAACACTATGTAAAAACTTTTTTTGTTTAAATATAAAGATGGGCAAAATTGTTTGCCCACCCTATAAAAAAATCCATCAATAAAATCTAACTTAAAGATTTATTACACTGTATTTTTTTTACGTTTAGCAGCTATTAACCCTGCTAATCCTGAACCAAACAACCAGATAGCAGCAGGCACAGGCACGACTGAATTAACAACAACGTTATCAAGCAATGCCCCCATGTTGTCGTGACCGACATCTCCAAAGCTCAGTGTGTAATTACCTGAACTCGCAGGTAAAAAAACTAATGAGTGATTTGCAAAGCCGTCAGTAGAGCTTAAAGTGTAGGTTGTGGCTGTTGTACCAAAGTTGACATTAACAACGTCGTTACCTGCATTTCTTCTGTTGCCTGCTAAATCAAAAGAAACAGTATATTTTGTGCCAGCTGTGAAGTTAAATACTTTAGACAAAACACCTGCATTACCTGTGCTTCCATCTAAATCAATATACATACCGTTGCCTGGTATAAAATCGAAAGGGGAGTTCGGACCTATGGTATCTACAGTTCCTGACGAAACTGACCATCCTGCTGGAGTAGAGTTAAGCACATAAGGGTTTGCATTAAAGTTGTCTGAAAATACTGTTGCAGCATGAGCAGAAACAGCCGTAGTTGCTAACAACATCCCCAACAAAACTTTTTTAATTGAATTTTTCATGATTTTTTCTCGCAAATTAAATAATTGAAATAATTTGCAACTCAGCCAACTTTTATTATTTAAAAGTTCTGTAGCTTTCCGTCCCTATCTCACGATAGGTTTGGCTAGTGTCCTTAAATTTAAAATTTTGTCCCTAGCGTTTAAAATACCCTTACTTTTAAATGCCGTCATCACCCATTTAGATGACGACGTTAAATACATTATGAAATCTGTGATATTGATAACTAAAAACAGGTTAATTTACTTCTAAAACAATCACATATTCGCCATCAATATTTTCTGCACTCAACACTTTGTGTCCATTAATACGACACCATGTTGGAATATCCTGCATCACGCCGGGATCTGTACAAATCACTTCTAACGTATCACCTGATTGCAACTGCTTGACTTTATCTTGCGTGCGAATCACCGGCAACGGGCAGAGCAACCGCCGTGCATTTAAGCTATGCGCTGTCATATAAACCACTCCTGCGGGATTTCATCTGCTAAAAACGGCGTAACGGATAAATTTTTGCTTTCGCCATTTAATAAACGAATTTCCACATCCACTGTTTGCGCTTCTCTGCCTTGCCCGTAACGTGCGATTAATTTTGCCGCAATCACTAAATCTTCCTCGGTTGGCGTTCCTTCAATCAACGCCAAAGGCCCTTGATGACTGCTGCAATTGAGATTAGTAAAGGTTTTTTTATACCCTTCCATAAAACGCCCTTCGCCGTCTTCTCTGGCAATCATAATTTTAAAACGTGGATTTGGGCGAATATGCCGACCGACTTTCAGCAACATAATGTCATCGAGTTCATATTCTTTTGTGCCGCGCGTTTTCCACAAATCGACTAATTTGTTGGAATATTTTTCATCCGTTAAAAAACAACAGCCGCCCGCAGGTTGCGCGTAATCAATAAAGCCATATTTTTCTGCCAATTCCATTTGCGGTTTGCGTGAACGTCCACTGAAATCGTACAACTTATCTCTATCTATCCAGCCTTCTCTTTCTGGCAAAGTTTCTGGCAGATTTTTTCCGCATAAAGGACGCAATAAGCGGTCATCCGCACCGGATTCTTTAGAAATAATCGGCATGGTTGCTTTGCGTTGCGACATTGGGCGTTGCCCAATCACTTCGCCGGTGATAATAAAATCAAACTCATTTTCTAACATCCATTGTTTGGCTTTATTCACCATAAAAATTTTGCAATCCAAACACGGGTTCATATTCGCGCCGTAGCCATGTTTTGGATTAATCAGCACGTTTTTATATTCTTCAATCACATCAATAATATGCAGTTTGATGCCTAATTGTTCAGCCACCCACAGTGAATTATTGCGCTTAGGCTTATCACTATCGCGTTTTCTAATTGCGTGCGTATGTCCTTCCACACAAAATCCAGTGAAAAAATTAATTCCTTCGACATGAATGCCTTGCTCTTGCACGGCTTTAGCCGCCAGCATTGAATCTAAGCCACCGGAGATTAATGCCACCGCTTTTATTTGTTTACTCATTGAAATTTTCGCTTGCCAAATGAAAGCTATTATACGCAATAAGCACTTGAACAAAAGTTTCAAAATCTAGGTAATGCAGATTTGTTACATCGACAAAAAATATCAAGACTTTAAAACTTATCTCTCGTGACTGAGTTGTTAATTCTTGTGAAATTTTTTAAGACGACCAGTCGTCTTAAAAAAATTTCGCAAAAATACCTAAATAAATCGCATCACTTTAGAAATACAAAAGTGTAGAGACGCAAAATATTGCGTCTCTACCGCGCTACAAAAATAAATTAGCTTAGGTTGTTTTGCATTTCCTGCACGATGCCTGTTTTCTATCGACAGTGCATAACAGCTTTATATTAAAAAATACGATTGACATAGAGTTTTTTAAAGCCTTTCGGTTATTTTTTTAAGCCCGCCTAACATACGCTATAATCAATTTATAAATCATCAATATGATGAAAATTTGAGAAATATCACTACGATACAAGGGGATTTAAGATGGAAAGAAGCGAAGCAATGTCGTTTATGATTAAGCTGCTAAAAGTTATGCTGCAACAAGGCGGGTCTGATTTGTTTATTACCGCAGGTTTTCCGCCCGCGATGAAAGTCAAAGGAAAAATGACTCCCATTACTAAGCAAGCGTTGACAGCTGAAGATTCTAAATCCATCACGCAAAGTATTATGAACGACAAACAGCTCAAAGAGTTTGAAGCAACGCAAGAATGTAACTTTGCGATTGCGCCAGCTGGATTAGGTCGTTTTCGCTGCAATGCCTATGTACAACAAGGCTGCCAAGGCTTGGTGATGCGGGTGATTACCTCAGAAATTCCTAATTTTGATAAGTTAGGATTGCCACCGATTCTCAAGGAAGTGATTATGGCAAAAAATGGTTTGATTATTATGGTGGGCGGTACAGGTTCTGGAAAGTCCACCACAATGGCGGCATTAATTGATCATCGCAATGCGAACAGTTACGGACATATTATTACCTTGGAAGACCCGATTGAATATGTACATCCGCACAAAAACTGCGTGATGATGCAACGTGAAGTCGGTGTGGATACCAAAAGCTGGGAAGCGGCATTGCACAACACATTAAGACAAGCTCCAGATGTGATTTTGTTAGGCGAAATTCGCGATGCAGAAATCATGGGTTTTGGAATGGAGTTTGCGCAAACCGGACATTTAGCGATGGCAACTTTACATGCCAATAATGCCAACCAAGCCATTGACCGGGTCTTAAGCTTTTTTTCTACCGAAACACAGCAAAAACTCATGGGCGATTTATCAATCAACTTACGCGCCATTGTTTCGCAACGTTTAGTGAAAACAATTGATGGCGGACGCTGTGCTGCTATTGAGATTCTCCTTAACACGCCGTTGATTTCAGAAATGATTGCCAAAAACGATCAAGTTGGCATTAAACCAATTATGGCAAAATCAAAAGAATTGGGAATGCAAACCTTTGACCAAGCTTTGTATGACTTATATGCCTCAGGCAAAATCACCTTTGATGAAGCGATGGCAAATGCTGACTCTGCTAACGAATTGCGTTTGAGAATTAAATTAGCGGCGGGCGGCGATTTAGGCAATAACAGCCTAACCTTGCATGAGGAAGTTGATGAGGAGGCGGTTGCAGCAGCAGCCAAAGCACAACAATCGGCAACGGTACAAGCGGCTGCTAAAAAGACAGCGCAATCTAAGTTTGTTGTGAGCTCAGATCGAGACTAACACAGCTTTTCGCTCCTTTCTTACTTAAAATATTACTGTATTTATAATGGACATTACCCCTTATTTAAAATTAATCAGCGAAAAAAACGCCGAAAACTTGTCTTTTAGAATAGGCTCAGCCCCCATTATTACATTGGGTGGGCAGCAAAAGCCTGTGGGTAAAACGGCAGTCGATGCAAAACTGATGAAAGAGATTGCCTTTAGTTTTCTTGATGAAACAAAGAAAAAAGATCTATTGCAAAATAAGAGCATTACTTTTCATTATACCGATGCAAGTCGTTTTATTTACGCAGTTACCGTCCGGGTTGAGGCGGATGGATTATCTTTATCCATCAAACCCAGCCAAATGAGTGAGGAAATATCGTTAAGTGAAATAGAAGACCGAAAAATCGAAACCGTTGCTCCAGTCACTAGCAAAGAAGTTTCTAATCAAGAGAATATCGAAGTGTTGGGGGCTGCACCTGAAGGCGACTTAGATATTTTGCCGTATTTGGCAAAAATGATTGAAATTGGAGCGTCTGACTTATTTATTACCTCAGGTTCTGCGGTTAAAGCCAAAGTTTCAGGTCGTGCTATCGAATTAGATAAGTTTGTTTTAACGCCTGAATTAAGCCGTTCAGGGACTTTGGGGATTATGTCTCCAGAACAACGTGAAGAATTTGAAGCGACTAAAGATTTAGACTTTGCGATTGCCATGCCAGATGGCAGTGCGCGTTTTCGAGCCAATGCTTTTTTTCAACGTAAAACCGTCGGTTTGGTCATGCGGTTGATTCCGTCAAAAATTCCTGATGCCAAAGAAATGGGCTTGCCTCCTATTTTGCTGGAATTGATTATGGAAAAACGCGGCTTATTATTGATGGTGGGTGGAACGGGGTCTGGTAAATCAACAACCTTAGCTGCCATGATTAATCATCGCAACGCCAATTCCCCCGGACATATTTTAACCATTGAAGATCCTGTGGAATTCTCACATCCTAACCTGATGTCGATTGTGAATCAGCGCGAAGTCGGTGTAGATACAGCCTCTTACGCTAAAGCTTTAAAAGCCAGTTTGCGCGAAGCTCCCGATGTTATTTTGATTGGTGAAATTCGTGATGAAGAAACGATGGAAGCGGCTTTAGAATTGGCAAACACAGGGCATTTATGTATTTCGACCATGCACGCTAACAATGCCAACCAAGCAATGGAGCGGATTGTGAATATGTTTCCACAAGCGCGGCATAAACAATTATTCATGGATATAGCAGGCAACTTAAACGCCGTGGTTTCGCAGCGGTTAATTCCTGATATGAACGGCAAACGCTGTGCAGCAATTGAAATTATGATTAACACGCCGCACATTTCTTCATTAATTTTAAAAGGGGAGCTGAATGAAATTAAAGAAGCGATGGCAACCAGTGGTAGCAAAGGCATGAAAACCTTTGATTCCGCGCTTTATGATTTATACAGAGCCAAAAAAATCAGCCTGCATGAAGCGTTAAAAAATGCAGATTCGCAAAATGATATGGAAGCAAAAATTAACTTTGGTTAATAACAATCGGCGGCTGTTTGGCATAACTTTTGGAGTCCAAAACGTGTTTTGGACTCCAAACTTTCAGACTAATCGATAAAAACCTTTAAGGACGCTCGCTGCCTGCTTTCCCTAACAAGCCCGAAGGCTTAAAAATCAACACGCCAATCAAGGTGAAAAACGCGAACACATCCTGATAATTGCTACCAAACACGCCGTTAGTCAGCGTCCCTAAATAGCCCGCTCCCATGCTTTCGATAATACCCAGCAGAATCCCGCCGAACATTGCGCCGCGCAAATTGCCAATTCCGCCCAACACCGCCGCAGTAAAAGCTTTCAGCCCTAACATAAAGCCCATGTCGTAATGCGCCAGCCCGTAATACGCTGTGACCATAATTCCCGCCACCGCTGCCAAAGCCGAACCAATCACAAACGTTAAAGAAATAATGGTGTTGACGTTGACCCCCATCAGCCCTGCAACCTCTGCATTTTGTGAAGTCGCCCGCATCGCATTACCCAACTTGGTATTGTTGACTAAATAATTCAGCCCCACCATCATCAGCGTGGAAACCATTACGATGAAAATCTGCACATTATTAATAGACGCTTCGGCAATCGGAAAATATTGCATTTCAATCAATGGCGGAAAAGAAACATATTCTTTGCCCCAAACAATCATGGCGAGATTTTGCAGCACAATGGAAACACCAATCGCGGTAATCAACGGCGTAAGGCTCGGCGCGTGGCGCAGCGGACGATAGGCGATGCGTTCAATTAAATAACCTATCAACATGCAGCACGGAATCGCGCCCAACAAGCCTAAGCCGATAATCGCAACGCCAGGCAAGCCGCTATCGCCTAACAAGCCGATAATTGTCAGCGCAATCATCGCGCCTATCATCACAATTTCGCCATGCGCAAAATTAATCAGCCGCAAAATGCCATAAACCAAGGTATAGCCCAAGGCAACAATCGCGTAGATGCTGCCTGAGACTAAGCCGTTAATGAGTTGTTGAAGAAAGACATCCATTATTTAGACGGGATAGCAACCCAGTTGCCTTTTTTGACTTGATAAATAGTGACCGCGCCGCTTTTAATATCGCCTTTGGCATCAAAAGCAATTGCGCCAATCACCCCAACGCGATTAATTTTCGCTAAAAACGGTTGATATTTTTTCGGATCTGCCGAACCTGCGGCTTTCATCGCTTCAACCATGGTGATAGCCGCTTCATACGCATACGGCGCGTAATTTTGAATTTTGCCGAATTTTTTCTCAAATTTTGCCACAAACGCTTTTCCGGCTGGGGTTTGTTCAAGCACTACGCCAGGAGAGGATGCAATCGCACCTTCTGCCGCGCCGCCTGCCAGTTTCAAAAACTCAGGCGTTTTCGCGCCATCCGCACTTAAAAATTGTGCTTTCAATTGTAAACCGACAATTTGCCGCATCATCGGCCCCGCTTGTGGCGACATGCCCGCATAAAACACCACATCTGGTTTTTTGCCTTTAATCGAAGTGATAATTGCGGTGAAATCAACCGCTTTATCATTGGTATATTCACGCGCCACAACGGTTGCGCCAGCAGCTTTCACATCTTTATCAAACTCATCGGCCAAGCCCTGACCGTAAGCCGTTCTGTCATCAATGATGGCGATGGTTTTGGCTTTTAAAACTTTCGTTGCGTAATTGGCTAACGCTAAACCTTGTTGACCGTCATTCGCCATTAAGCGAAACGCAGTTTTATAGCCTTGTGCGGTGTAAGCAATTGCAGTAGAGGAAGGGGAAATTTGCACGATGCCCGCATCGCTATAAATTTTTGAGGCGGGAATAGATGCGCCAGAATTCAAATGCCCAACCACACCATTGATTTGTTGATCGACAAATTTTTGCGCCACAATTGTTGCTGCGCGTGGGTCAGCTTGATCATCTTCGCTGAGTAATTCGATTTTGGCTTTTTGTTTACCGATGGTGACACCTGCGGCATTCATTTCTTCAACCGCCAATTTAACAGCGTTTTCATTATCTTTGCCGCCTAACGCTTGAGGGCCTGTTAAAGGCGCGGCAGAACCAATTTTAATCACCAAATCAGCAGCAACAGCTTGCTGATGGATTGAGCCTGCACTTGCAAGCGTGAGTAAGAGATATGCGTATTTTGTATTCATGGCAACCTAAAAATGAAAAAGTAAAAATTTGTAAATTAGTATAAGCGAATTCGCCAATTTACAACAACACAATCACCGTGCTGCATTCTATTTTTAAAAATCAACATAACTATAAAAAACAATTGTTTAAAATCAATATCTTAAATTAAAACAACCCAGTCATTTAGTTGAGAAAAAATCCAAAGTATCGCGCCGTTTTTTCCTCTGAATTTTTTTAGAAATTGCCTGAATATAAAACTAATGTACAAACTTTAAAACTTAAGAAATAATAAACAGATAGGTTACGTCAAACCGAGCATTTAAGGACAAGTGCCGTTAGTTTTAAAAAAGCAGGATTGCTAAGCACTACTCACAAGCCGTCAGAGCTTCCCGCTGTTTTAAGGTATTAATAATGAAAAAAGGAATAATTTAAAAATGACGCTTCCACACGCAAATACCCGTAATCAAAAACTCTTAGGTGGTTTTTACAGTTTCGTTGTTTCTTTTACTTTTTGCGTGCATTTTTTTGTCGCTAAAGATGTGTTACATACCATTTCGCCTACCATGCTGGGTGCTGTGCGCGGCGTGATTGGCGGACTTATTTTATATATCCTGTTTTTTTCGCATGTGAAAGGCAAATTTCATTGGAAAACCGCCGCCACTTTATTAAGCATTGCTTTTTTTGGCTATTTTATTAATCAAGTGTTGTTTTTAAAGGGCTTAAAGCTTTCCACACCACTCAATACTGCCGTGATTATGAACACCATTCCGGTGATGACGGCGATTATGGCGATGATTTTTAGAGTAGAGCATTTTTCGTGGCGAAAACTCATCGGCTGCGTGATTGGTTTTAGCATGATTGCGTTGTTGATTATTTTTACCTCGCACAGTGAATTAGTCTTGGCAAAACAAGGTAATATCTTAATTTTTGCCAGCGTTATCACCTTATGTATTGCCACCACGCAAACGAAATTATTGGTGAAAAGCGGCTTTCCTTCCACCATGATTTCAGCCAGCATGTTATTTTTTGGCGGTTTAGGGCTGCTGTGCTTTGTGATAGATGAAATACCAACGCTAATAGATTACAGCATTGCTACAGAAATGAATTTTGCGAAAATGGCATTTGAAATTGTGATTGCGACTTCGTTGATTTATTTACTCAGTTTTAAATCGCTGAAATATTTATCGCCAAGCCAATCCATGATTTTTATTTATTTACAACCGCTGATGGCGGCTGGAATTGATTATGTGATGTACGATAAATTCCCGCCTTGGATTTTAGCTCCGGTGTTTTTAGGTGTGTTGATTTCAGGTTATTTGGTGATGTCCGCAGATACGCGCTAAAAAATTGTAAACACAGAAATAAAAAAGGCAGCCTATAAGCTGCCTTTTTTGTTTAAGAAACGTGCATGAAATAAGCTCGCCAACTGTAAGTGCGAATTCATTCGCACAGTGCGGATAAATCCGCACCTACAGAAAATAAACTCGATTTTAAAAACTAATGAACAAGTGCGTCATATTGCTGCGGCAACTGCAAATCGTTTTCCATAAATTTGAAAAATAGCAAAACTTCCCAGCTTTTAGAAAACGCTGTTCCGACCGCTGTAAACGGTTTAATTCTGACCTTGCCAGTATGCGCATCGCGTAAACTAATCGAAAACTTGGCTAAACCGCGATCATTAGTCGTTTTATACAACGCCACTTCTGGAATTTGGACGTTGCCTGCTAGTGGAACTGGTAACGCCATTGCAGGAATCCCTACTAAAGAGCTGGTGTTATCAATGGATAACGCGCCGGTCGCCACTTCAATAATGGTATCGGCTTTTTTTACATCATCGACTAACACGATTCCCGCTGCCAAAAAACTGTCGCGAATCGCTTGCAAAGCATATAACTCATCGCTGTTTTTAAAGTTTTTCGCATCGACAAAACTTTTTCCTAAGCCGCTGGCAAGATTGCTCTGCACTTGACCATTATTATCGGTGGTTAAGGCAGTTGCAGCGCGTTCTGCGGCGGTTGAAACTAAAACTTGGCTTAAGGCGGTGCGTCTAGGTTCTGTTGTTTTCCAAAGCGTGCCGCATCCTGATAAGTTGACAGCAAGTACGGAAATAAGGAGGGTAAGCGCGGTGTTTTTTTTCATGGTTTTGTTACGTTCTAAATGTGAGTCCTAATAAGAAATGTAGTTGCTACGCGCTGTTTGTCAAGAAACCGATAAAAACACAGGGGTAATTTGCAATTTAGATAGTGGATTTTACACGCAGTAATAAATTACAAAAATTTTTAAGACGACTGGTCGTCTTGAAAATTTCAGAGCGTTAAAAACAGGTAAAAGAATCAATTTGTTCTCGTTTTGTTCTTGTTCCGACGCAGCGTGTGGGAATAAGATAAAGTGTTAATGCTGCGATTGCTGCTGTTAAGTTTGTAAGCAATTATTGCAAAATGTCTGAATCATGATTTGCAAGATTAAAAGATGAACAGGATAACGGCAAAATCAAGTCAATCCTAAAATCTTGAAAATCCTGCTTCAGATAAAAGGATAAAGATTTACATTCTGGAAACACGAAAACCAAGGTTGAGCTTCACACCATCGGGGGAGTTCCTGAAGCGCATAGCCGAACGCAGACACATCGGGTAGATGTCCCAAGAACCACCCCTGATCACCCGATAGTTGTTAGAGCTATTACCAGCTGCGCATTTTCTTTCGCTACCATCATAATTTTCTACATAAGCTGAACAAGTCCATTCCCCTACATTGCCGTGCATATCATACAAATTCCAAGCATTGGCAGGAAAACTGCCGACAGGTAATGTTTTTCTCCGATATTTGCCTTTTTTGCCGTTGCCATACACATAATCACCATTGTAATTGGCTTGGTCTGTGGAAATCGTTTCCCCAAACGCAAACGGCGTGCTTGTGCCAGCCCGACAGGCATATTCCCACTGCGCTTCAGTTGGCAAACAATAACTCTTTCCGGTTTGTTCAGATAGCCATTCACAATACGCCATTGCATCAAACCACGACACATTAATCACTGGACGTTGCCAACGCCCCCAACCTTCGTCATCCGGATTTTCTCTGGGGAGTACTTTAAAAAAAATAAATCTTTTTTTTATTTTTGTTTGTTCGCAAAACAAATCGTATTCGGCAAACGTTACTGCAAATTGCCCGATATAAAATGGCTTTTCTATAGTCATAGGATGTTGTTTTTCGTATTCTTGTCTTCTTTCTTCTGTCTCAGGCGATCCCATTAAAAAACTGCCTGCGGGGATTAACACCATTTTGGGCGCAAGTGCGCCGCATTTCATTTTGTCCTGGATAATGAAAGTCCGATTAACCTCTATTTTTGTACCTTCATAGATGCCTTGAATAATCGTGTTTTGATTTGTTTGTTCCGAAACAACAGATGCAGAAATTATTTTTTCTGGTAGTTTTGTCTCTTTAACAGGATTCAGCCAACAACTTTGCAACTCTTTCAAAACTTGCGCCACATCAGCAGGACGTTTGTCTATCTCCAACTGCAAACAGGCCAACGCCACTTTATGCAAAGCCACGCTCGCCTCATCGGTTTGCTGCAAACGTGAAAACGCTGCCCCTTGCCTGCGGTCTTCAACAGACGGCGGCGGGTGTCCATGCAAACACAAATAAATCACCGCTCCCAACGAATACAAATCGGTGCGCTGGTCGCAACGCCCACCGCTTAACTGTTCCGGCGCAATAAAAGTGCCAGTTCCCAAAGTTGTTCCTGAATGCAAAGTGCCACGCGCACCGACACGCGCCAAGCCAAAATCCATTAACACGGGCATTGCTTTTAGACCTTCCAGGTTTTTAAAACCTGGAAGGTCTGCACCGCATAGAAAAATATTATTCGCGCTAATATCACGATGATAGATTTTCTTGCCGTGCAAATCTTGCAAGGTTTCCAGCAACGGTTTTAACCAGCCACAAATCGCACTCGTAGACATAATTTTGCCATAAGGATTTTCTTTATCAGGCTTTAAATAATTCCCCAACGGCTGACCGTACAAACGTTCCATTAACAAATAAGTCGTTTTATTCTGCTCTCTAATCAATCCCGCATAGCGCACCACGCCCGATTTTATCGGCGGATAGTCATAACAAGAACGCAATAATTCGCCCTCGCTAATAAAACGACTATGCCAAGCATCCAAAAAATCCTGATTTGATTTTGGATTAACCGTTTTGCCGTCTAAGCCACGTTTGGCTAAGTCTTGCGGATAATATTCTTTCACCGCAAGAGCCAATCCATCTTCAATTCTCAAGGCAGCATACACAATCGCAAAACTGCCTTCGCCCAACACGCGCCCTAATACATAGTCATTTCCAAGCGTGGTAAACAAAGGCAAATAATGCAAAGCGGCTTCTTTTTGCAAATACTCATCGCGATTAAATTGGCAATGCGGACAAATCGCGCTTGAGCTAGGTTGAAAACAATCAGGACAATGTGTTGCTTGCTGGTAGTTCATTGAAGTATCCAAGTTCAATTTATGATTTTTTCTCGTTCTACGCACTACGTTGGGAACAAGAGCTATGCTTTTATTTATTTGGACGCAACACCGCAAACGGATTATTTCTGACCGCCGTTTGTTTCGGCATCGCTGCTTTTGGCGCAGATTTTTGTGGCTGAATTTCGCCGTCTTTTTTCATCGTTAAGGCAATCCGTTTTCGCGCTACATCCACTTCCACCACTTTCACCTTCACCATTTGCCCCGCTTTCACCACATCGCGCGGGTCTTTTACAAACACATCTGCAAGTTGCGAAATATGCACTAAACCATCCTGATGCACACCAATATCCACAAACGCGCCGAAATTCGCCACATTCGTCACCACGCCTTCCAATTCCATCCCGACTTTTAAATCGCTGATGCTTTCCACGCCTTCTTTAAACTGCGCACTTTTAAACTCAGGACGCGGATCACGTCCCGGTTTTTCCAATTCCAACAAAATATCCGTTACAGTTGGAATTCCAAAAAACTCATTGGTGAAATCTTTTGGATTCAACAAACGTAAAAAACTGCTTTGCCCAATAATGTCACGAATGGATTTACCACTTTTTTCGATAATCGCATTCACTACCGGATAGGCTTCAGGATGCACCGCAGAAGCATCGAGCGGATTTTCGCCATTCATAATGCGCAAAAAACCTGCCGCTTGTTCATACGCTTTTTCACCTAAACGCGGGACTTTTTTCAGTTGTTTGCGATTGCTGAACGCGCCGTTTTCATTTCTAAAGCTAACAATATTTTCACTAATCGTATTATTTAAACCAGAGACTTGTTTCAACAAGGCGACGGATGCTGTATTCACATCCACTCCGACCGCGTTCACGCAATCCTCAACCACAGCATCCAGACTTTTCGCCAGCTGCACTTGATTCACGTCATGTTGATATTGCCCAACGCCAATCGCTTTGGCTTCGATTTTCACCAATTCAGCTAATGGATCTTGCAAACGCCGCGCAATCGAAACCGCGCCGCGCAATGAAACATCTAACTCAGGAAACTCTTTTGCTGCCAGTTCAGAAGCCGAATAAACCGAAGCTCCGGCTTCTGACACCATGATTTTGCTGAACTTCAAATCGGGATAACGTTTCATCAAATCAGCGACTAATTGATCGGTTTCGCGTGAACCTGTGCCGTTACCAATCGAAACTAAAGTAACTTGATGTTTTGAAATGAGTTTTGCCAAAATTTCAATCGATTCATCCCACGCTTTGCGCGGCGGATGGGGATAAATGGTATCAGTAGTTAATAATTTGCCTGTTGTATCTACCACTGCGACTTTTACGCCCGTGCGAATCCCAGGGTCTAATCCCATCGTGGCTTTCGCGCCAGCGGGGGCTGCGAGGAGTAAGTCACGCAGATTATTGGCAAATACTTTAATCGCTTCCAGTTCGGCGGCTTCTTTCAATCGTTGTTTTAAATCCAAATCAATCCGCGTGAAAAGTTTCACTTTCCAAGCAAACCGCGCGGTTTCTGCCAGCCAAGCATCCGCAGGTTTATCCGTGCCGCTAATATTCAAATTCTTCATCACAAATTGCGTGTAAAGTTGATGCGCTTCTTTTTCATCCGCTCCCGGCAACAAGGTCACAGTCAACATATCTTCATTGCGTCCACGAAAAATCGCTAACGCGCGATGTGAAGGGATTTTATGAATCGCCTCGCTGTAATCAAAATAATCTCTAAACTTTTCTGCTTCGTTTTCTTTGGCTTTGATAACTTCTGACCGCAAAATCCCTTGTTGCCAAATCCGCTCGCGTAATTCACTCAACAAATTCGCATCTTCGCTGATCCTTTCCATGATAATTTGCCGAGCACCTTCCAAAGCCAGATTCGCATCCGTAATGCCGTGTTCTGAGTTCAAATACTTCAAAGCTTCCTGCTCAGGAATCAAAGCGTGATTTTCCAGCAACGCATTGGCTAACGGCTCTAATCCTGCATCGCGGGCTTTTTGCGCTTTGGTGTGACGTTTGGGTTTGTAAGGCAAATACAAATCTTCCAGCAACGTTTTTGTTTCGGCATCGTTAATCGCCAACGCTAATTCTGGCGTTAATTTTCCTTGATTTTCAATGCTTTCCAAAATAGTGGCGCGGCGCGAGTTTAACTCACGCAAATAACCTAATCGCTCATCTAACGTGCGCAACTGAGTATCATCAAGCCCGCCGGTCATTTCTTTGCGATAGCGTGAAATAAAAGGTACAGTCGCACCTTCGTCTAAAAGTTTTACCGCAGCGGTAATTTGATGTGAATTAACTGATAACTCTTGGGCAATGCGTAAAATAACGTCCATTTTTTCAAAACAAGTGGCTTAAAAACGGGCTATTGTAGCAGCTTGTTAGTGTGACATAGATTACAAAAACACAGTTTAATCAACTACAATGTATTTTATTAACAGGGTTATTCAAGCCAGATATATCTTGAAAGGTCTAATAAAAATAATAAGCGGTTAAAGCGCGTTTGTGAGATAAGCAGGAGAAGAAAATGCTAAAAACAGCACTTGTAGTAGGAACGCAATCCGGCTGTGGTAAAACAACAGTGATGCTGGCTTTATTACAGTATTTGAAAAGTAAAAATTTAGATGTTACGGCATTTAAAGCAGGCCCTGACTATCTCGATTCGCTTTGGCATCAAGCCATCACAGGCAAGCCTTCTTATAATTTGGATACGCAAATGATGGGCGCGGAGGCGTGTCGGCATCAATTCAACAAAGAATCTCAAGGTGTGCCAATTGCCTTAATTGAGGGCGTGATGGGGTTGTTTGACGGTAGAGCTGGCGTAGGCGGCATGGGTTCAAGTGCTGAATTAGCGAAGGTTTTAAATATTCCGGTGGTTTTGATTGTCGATGCCAAAGGTATGGCAGGTTCGATTGTGCCTTTGGTGAGTGGTTTTTGCCACTATGCTGAAAAACGTGGCATTGTTATTTCAGGGATTATTGCGAATCGTGTTGGCAGTGAACATCATGCGAATATTTTGCGTGATTTATTAAACACACATCAATTGCCGCCCTTATTTGCATGGCTAGAAAAAAACGCTCCAGAATTGCCTGAACGCCATTTAGCTTTAAAAAGACCTGAAATTGAAGATGTTCCTGATTTTTTGCCCTTTTTTAATTTGGATGATCGCATTTTAAGCGCGGCTTTGGCTGAGGTTGCGAATAAAAAACAAACAGAGCCGGAACATCCAAAATTGCTACAAGGGAAAACCATTGCCGTTGCAAAAGATCCTGTGTGCTGTTTTATTTATCCTGCGAATATTAATTGGCTGAAAGAAGAAGGCGCGGAGGTGCAGTTTTTTTCACCCTTAGGCGGTGAGCCTGTGCCTAAACATGCGGACGCGCTGTGGTTGCCGGGCGGTTATCCTGAGCTGCATGGACAAGAGTTATCAGAATCAAAAACATGGCGTTCTTTGCATAAATTTATTGAGATGGGCAAACCCGTGTTAGCAGAATGCGGTGGAGCGATGTTACTCGATAAAGAATTGGTTGACGCAGAGGGCAAGCGTTGGGCAATGTCTGGTGTTTTTCCGTGTACTTCGGTGATGGAAAAAAGATTAATGTCGCTAGGCTATCGCGAAGAAGAAAATGGCATGAAAGGGCATGAGTTTCACTATGCGCGACGCGAAAATACTGAAAACTTAGAGCCTTGTTTTAATGTACAAATAGGCGACAAAGGCGTGCGTATGAAAAATGTGCGGGCTTCTTATATTCACTGGTATTTTTCCAGTGCTCCAGAACAAATGACGAAGTGGTTATCTTGAAAAGTAGAGAAAGAAGAAAAGGTATTGTGTTAGTTAATACGGGCGAAGGCAAAGGAAAATCGTCTAGTGCCTTAGGTATGGTGTTTCGTGCTGCCGGCTGGGGTATGAAGGTTTGCGTGATTCAATATATCAAAGGGCAATGGCAAACCGGTGAGCAAAAAGCCGCGCAGAAATTTGACAATATTGAGTGGCACGCGCTCGGTGATGGTTTTACTTGGGATACTAAAAATCCAGAACAGGATATAAAAACCAGTCGTGCGATTTGGGAATTGAGCAAAGAAAAAATTCGCTCAGGTGAGTTTGATTTAGTGCTGCTGGATGAAATTAATTATTGCTGCGGTTATCAATGGATTAGTGGGCAAGAAATTGCCGATTTTATTACCGCTGAAAAACCGGATTGGATGCACTTGATTTTAACCGGGCGCAATGCCGCGCCTGAAGTGATAGCGTTGGCGCATACCGTGACAGAAATGACTCCGATTAAACACGCTTACAATCAAGGGATTAAAGCAGAACAAGGGATTGAGTTTTAATTTTTCTGAAAAAGCCTGGCACGTTAAAAGAGACTATTTAGGATATGATCAACAATAACTTGCCTTAATAGTTGAGGATTCTTTGTGTAGAGGCGATTTTAATCGCCTAGGGCGAATGAATTCGCCCCTACATCAGCTTTCAAAAATCGGAAGTTATTTTTTAGCCAAATTCTTAGTAACATTGCAGCTCTAAGGCAAATTCATTTTTATGCGTAGCACAGCGAAACAAATAAACTGCGCCAGAATCTCCCCACATCACATCTGCATTATCTTCTGAATCAATTTGGGCAAAAAACGCCATTTCATCGCCACAAATAGCACAAACTTTGGTTGTTTCACTTTGAATCCATTTCGGATAACCGCCAATAAAAGTGGCGTAATCTGTAAGGCAACCACGCTCAGCCGCTGCCACCTCATAATCCTCATAACGATCATTTTCGCTGAAAATTTGTGCAGCTTCTGGAGATAAAACCTCTAAATCATTGAAATCCGGCAATGTTTTGACAGATTGTTCTGTACAAGTACAAGCCGATATTTCATATTCTGAAACATGGCTTGGAGCGATGGCAACATAATTTGCCATGTTAGGGTTTTGATAACTGCGAATCAACCATTGCCCTTTTTCCTCATCGCCAAATCCCCAAGGAAAACAGTCAAAACAGTAAAAAAATGTGTGTAAAGAATTTTCGGCTGGCAGTTTAATTTGCGCGACAAAAGTGAGTTCGTTTTTGCAAGTCGGGCAACTTGCCCAAGTTTCGTTTGCTTCTGCGTAAGGTAAACCACCAAATTTGCTGGCACAACTTGCCTGTTCAGCCTGTTCAGAATTTGAGAGTTTTAAAAGTAGCGCGGGTTTTATTAAAGGATTTAACAAATCATCTAGTAATTGAGTTTGCGACATTTTTTGACTCCCAAATCTTAATTTACAAATCACTACGGCATTAAATTCAAACGTATATCGCAATTTTCACAGGAAGCTTGTTTGATAGCATTTAGCCAATCTTGCCATGCCGCAGGGGCTGCTGTAGAGCCATCTTCTAAGAGTGATATTCCACCGAGCAAACCGCCAATATCACTTGATTGAGTCATCTTATACTCATTTTCAAGAAACTTATACATGGCAATATAAGCAATCTTAACCGTTATGTTATCGCTTTCAACAATAATTAATGATTTCTTTGCACAGAAAAGCGGGCTAATTGAGAAAGTGCTTCTTTGTAAATGGATTCATCTAAACAAGCGAGTGCATCAATTGCAAGTTGCGCTTGGTGTTGTGCTGCTTGTTCTGTGTATTCAATGGCTTGGGTATTTTTAACCACTTCATAAACATCATTAAACGCATCGCGCGAACCTGTTTTAATCGCATCAATAATAATCTGCGCTTGCTCTGGCGTGCCTTTGGCAATCGCATAAATTAGCGGCAACGTTGGCTTACCTTCTGCTAAATCATCACCTAAATTTTTGCCTAAATCTTCCGTGGTCGCTTTGTAATCTAAAGCGTCATCAATCAGCTGAAACGCAACGCCTAAATGCTGACCGTATGCTGCAAGCGCGTCTTCAGTGGCTTTGTCTGCGTTAGAAATTACGCCGCCTAAACGTGTTGCCGCGCTGAATAAAATCGCCGTTTTTCTGGCAATCACTTCTAAATATTTTTCTTCGGTAGTGTCTGGATTATTGCAGTTTAACAATTGCAACACCTCACCTTCGGCAATTGCGGTGGTGGTTTTGGATAAAATTTCCATCACGCGCATATTGTTAGTGCGCACCATCATTTCAAACGCGCTGGAGTAAAGATAATCACCGACTAATACGCTAGCTGCGTTGCCCCACACCGCATTGGCTGATTCTTGTCCACGTCGCAAAGCCGATTCATCAACCACATCATCATGCAGCAATGTTGCTGTGTGAATAAACTCAATCACTGCCGCTAAAATTAAATGACTATCGTTAGCTCCTCCCAACGCTTTTGCCGCTAATAGCAACAACATAGGGCGCAATCGCTTTCCGCCGTTGCTAATAATGTAATGCCCAATTTGATTAATAAGCACTACGTCAGAGCTTAATTCGTTCAAAATAAGCTGATCGACGGCGGCAGCTTCCGCTAAGGTAAGGTTTTTAATTGCGTCAAAGTCAATAAGTGTCGATGAGTTGGAAGAATCTTGTGATGCCATGGGGAGATGATTAGCTGCTAGGATTTGATTAAATCCTGCCATGCTATTGAATAAGTTAGGGTGGTGTCAATTACTTTTACGATATTTTGTTTATAATCTTTAACATCTTGTTTGATTTAAAGTTTGACGAGTGTAACTTTTAAAAATATAATGTTTTGTTCACTTAACAGATATTTAATGCTTGATGGAGCTGACGCTGATGTATGCGGTAATTCAAACAGGTGGTAAACAGTACCGAGTTCAAGAAGGTACTACCTTAAAAATAGAAAAACTAGAGCTTGGAGCCGGCGACAGCATTGAGTTCGACAAAGTTTTAATGGTGCAGGCTGACGATGCGACCAAAATTGGTCAACCCTTCTTAGAAGGCGGCAAAGTCACTGCAACTGTGTTGTCTCAAGGCAGACATGACAAAGTTAAAATTATAAAATTCAGAAGACGTAAGCACCACATGAAACAAATGGGTCATCGTCAATACTATACAGAAGTCCAGATTACTGGAATTTCTGCTTAAACTTTAAGGAGTTAAACAATGGCTCATAAGAAGGCAGGCGGTAGTAGCCGCAACGGACGTGACTCGCAGTCCAAACGCTTAGGCGTAAAACGTTTCGGTGGTCAAGTTGTTGCAGCTGGAAACATTTTAGTTCGTCAACGTGGCACACAATTTCACCCTGGTGATAACGTAGGCTGCGGAAAAGATCATACTTTATTCGCAACTGCGGATGGTAAAGTGGTTTTTCAGGTTAAAGGACCTAAAAACCGCAGATACGTCAGTGTTGTTGCTGCGTAATAATTATTTATCAGCTGCATAGCGGCATGATGAAGTAGCTAAAAAGCCTCGTCCATGACGGGGCTTTTTTGTTTTTAAGGCTAAGCTTTAGACCTGATAAGTTTTTTTAAAATCTGTCAGGGTCATTGAAGTAGAACAGTAAAGGTGCGTGTAGTATGAGATTTGTTGACGAAGCAGACATCAAAGTAGAAGCGGGTGATGGTGGCAATGGGATTGCTTCTTTCCGACGGGAAAAATTTATTCCTTGGGGCGGGCCCGATGGCGGTGATGGTGGTGATGGTGGCAGCGTTTTTTTAGTTGCGACTGAAAACGTCAACACGTTGGTTGATTTTCGTTATCACTCCACGCACCGTGCTGAACGCGGTCAAAATGGCATGAGCAATGATTGTCGCGGCAAAAAAGGCGATTGTTGCTATATTCCTGTGCCGTTAGGAACGATTGTTTATGAGAAAGACACGGGCGAGAAAATTGGCGATTTAACCACCGCCGGACAAACTTTGTTGGTGGCAAAAGGCGGTTTTCACGGTTTAGGCAATGCGCGTTTTAAAAGCAGTATCAATCGTGCGCCACGCCAAACCAGCAAAGGCTCAAAAGGCGAACACCGGATGTTGCATTTGGAATTGTTGGTGATTGCGGATGTCGGTTTGTTAGGTTTGCCAAATGCGGGCAAATCGAGTTTGATTCGTTCTGTTTCTTCTGCGACACCAAAAGTGGCGGATTATCCGTTTACTACCTTGCATCCGAATTTGGGCGTAGTGCGGGTCGATGATTTGCGTAGTTTTGTGATTGCTGATATTCCGGGCATTATTGAAGGCGCAGCAGAAGGTGCGGGGTTAGGTTTGACATTTTTGAAACATCTGTCGCGTACTGGTTTGTTGCTGCATGTGATTGATATAGAGCCTTACGAAAATGGCGATGAGACTCCGGTTGAGTCCGCACGGAAGATTATTAAAGAAGTGGAAAAATGGAGTGATGATTTAGCCAATAAGCCGCGTTGGTTGGTGTTGAATAAAACCGACCGCGTGTTGGATGAAGAAGTTGATACGCATTGCCAAGCGATTGTCGATGAATTAGGTTGGACGGGCGAAGTGTTTAAAATTTCGGCGTTGAAAAAATCAGGTACTCAGGCGTTGATGTTTGCGATTATGGAGTTTTTGGAGCAGCGGCGGCAAGCTGAGAACGAGCAAAAAAATCAACTAAGCGTTTAAAAACGATGTCAAGATTAAGCAAGCTGACAATTAAAGGTTATAAATCAATTCAGAGTTTAGAAAATTTTGAATTGACGAATCTTAATATTTTGCTGGGCGCAAATGGCGCAGGGAAAAGTAATTTTATTTCTGTTTTTAAATTGCTTGCCAATATGTATGCGCAGAATTTGCAACTCTATGTGCAGAAAAATGGGGGTGCTGATGCGTTGTTACATTATGGGAGAAAAAAAACTCAAGAACTAAAAATGAAGTTTTATTTTCAGAATAATGGTTATTTTTTCGATTTTATACCGACCGTAGACAATAGACTCATTTTCAAAGAAGAAAATATTTTTCATATATCCGAGCATCTTATTCCTCCAGTAACTTATATGGAGAGTTTAACTACCATTGGGCAAGGTAATAGTGAATCAAAGATGCACAATGCTGTGCCGGCTGTTTATGCTATAGACGCTATTGAAAGCTGGCGCGTTTATCATTTTCACGACACAAGCGACACTGCTTTAGTTAAACAAATTCATTCCACTTCGGATAATTTACGACTTAAAACGGATGCTGCTAATTTAGCAGCATTTTTATGGTTATTAAAACAAAAACATTCAGATAGTTACCATCAAATTGTTAGAACTATTCAATTAGTCGCGCCGTTTTTTTCTGACTTTGTTAATCGCGAGAATGGAGGGTACATTCAATTAGAATGGTTTGAAAAAGGTAATTTAGATACGCCGTTTAAAGCGCATGTTTTATCGGATGGCACATTACGTTTTATGTGTTTAGCAACTTTGTTATTGCAGCCATTTCATTTAATGAACGATACGATATTAATTGATGAACCGGAGTTAGGCTTGCATCCTTACGCATTACAAGTATTAGCTGATTTAATCAAACGTGCAGCAGAGCAAAAACAATTAATTATCTCTACACAATCTGTTGAATTAATTAATTATTTTTCAGCGAATGATATTATTGTCGTAGATAGAGTCAATGACACATCCACTTTTAAACGCCTTGATGAAGAAAACTTAAAAGACTGGCTAGAGGATTACACGCTGGGTGATTTGTGGAAACAAAACATTATCGGCGGGAGACCGTCTCGATGATTCGCTGTTACGTTGTGTGTGAAGGACAAACAGAAGAAACTTTTATTCGTAATGTGATTGCGCCGATTTTAGCTCCTCAACAAATTTATTTAATAGCGCGGCTCATTCCCACTTCAAAAACTAGCAAAGGTGGAGCATTAACGTATGAACGAGTTAGAAAATTTGTTCTCAACTCATTAAAAGAGGGAAATGTTTTTGTCACCACTTTTTTTGATTTATACGCATTGGATAATCAATTTCCCCATTTTGCAGATAGCCAAAAAAAAGCCGATGTTTATGCAAAAGTAGAATCGCTTGAACAAGCGTTTAAATCAGATATTCTTCAAGAAAACACATCTTTTGATAATCGTTTTTTTCCTTATATCCAACCGTATGAATTTGAAGGCTTGCTGTTTTCTGATATTGCCAAATTAACGCAAATAGAAACAGCTTGGTCTCAAACAACCAACGCCTTGCAAATCATTCGTAATAGTGTAGAAACACCTGAACACATCAATGATAGCCCTCAAACAGCTCCTTCTAAACGGTTGGAAAGCCATTTAAAAAATCCTTATTATCGTAAAACATTACACGGCACGTTAGCGATTGAAGCGATAGGCATTGATAAATTGTTAGCCGAATGCCGACATTTTGCGCAATGGTATAATCAATTGCTGGCATTGAGTGATGAACATTCCAAACAACAGAGCAAATAAATCGTGAGTAGAGAAAATTTTCAAACCGCCAAACGAATTGTTATCAAAATCGGCAGCTCTTTACTAACTGCCGGTGGACAAGGCTTAAACAAACCCGCCATTCGCGAATGGGTGGCACAAATGGCTGCTCTGCGGCAACAAGGCATAGAAGTCGTGCTGGTTTCATCCGGTGCAGTCGCAGAAGGCATGGTGCGCTTAGGCTTAAAACAACGTCCAAAAGCCTTGCACGAACTCCAAGCTGCCGCCGCCGTTGGACAAATGGGCTTGGTGCGCGTGTTTGAAAATAAATTTCAAGAACATCATTTACACGCCGCGCAAATTCTTTTAACGCACGACGATTTAACCAATCGGCAACGTTATTTAAACGCGCGTAGCACCATGCTGACGCTGCTCGAATTCGGCGTAATTCCGGTGATTAACGAAAATGACACCGTTGCCACCGACGAAATCCGCTTCGGAGATAACGACACATTAGGGGCGTTAGTCGCTAATTTAGTCGAAGCCGATTTATTAATTTTATTGACCGATCAAATAGGCTTATTCGATTCTGATCCCAGCTTAAACAAAGATGCAAAATTAATCGAATCCGCTAGCGTCAATGACGGCTTATTAGATGAAGTGGCAGGCGAAAGTCGCAGCGGTTTAGGGCGCGGCGGAATGTACACCAAAGTTCGCGCTGCACGTTTGGCTTCCCGTTCTGGCGCAGCCACTGTGATTGTCGCAGGGGCGATTGAAAACGTCATTACTCGTGTGATGGCGGGTGAAAACCTCGGCACTTATTTAATCCCGAATATCGCCCCGATAGCTGCGAGAAAACAATGGCTTGCCGGACAATTGCAATTGAAAGGCAAACTAATACTCGATAACGGCGCGGTAAACGTTTTAACCGAACATGGCAAAAGTTTATTAGCCGTTGGGGTGAAATCAGTGGAAGGACAATTTAATCGTGGCGATTTAGTTTCCTGTCTGGATGGCGAAGGATTTGAAATCGCACGCGGTTTAGTCAACTACAGCGCGGCAGAATGTCTGAAAATTGCCGGAAAACCCAGCAGTGAATTTGAAGCGATTATCGGTTATGCGGATGATGAAGAATTAATTCATCGCGATAATATGGTTGTGATTAATTAAATTCCATTTTAAATCAAAGTATTACTATGAACCGTATTGTTATTTTCTTAAGCAGTTTTTTTATTTTAAACATCTTTGCTAGCTCTGCTTTTCCTCACGCAGGGCCGCATGAAAGCCAAAACTGCTTTATCACAATCGCTAACAATACCGCCCGCTTTAGCGGCTATCAATTTCAAAGCCAGCATCCCGACCAAGCCTATTGTCGGGTGTTGCCTGATTTAGGCTCTGTCGTGATTAAAATTGAGCCAGTCACCAGCGGATTAATAAATAAAAAAGTTTCGTTGCAACTATTACAACTGCATTCGTGGCTTGATTTAGTTTTTAATCCTGACAAAGCTTTGTTAAGTTTAAAAAAAACACCGTTACAAGAATTTAATAACGGTGTGGTGATGATGCAAACTGACATTCAGCAGCGCGGCGTTTATGCGTTGGCTATTGAATTGCAGTTAAATCCGCAAGAAACTCGCTCTGAAAAATATTTCTTTTTAGCAGGCGTGCCTGTCACAGAAATATTAGTGCTGTTTTCAGGCTGCATTTTAGTATTACTCACAATTATTTTTCTCAGGCAACTCAGAAAACCTAAGTTCCCCCAAAAACACAGTCAATAGCAACACCTCAACTTAAATTAACAAACGTCATCCTGTTAATCTTGAAATCTTAAAAATCGTGTTTAAAATACGAAAATTTTTCAAGACGACTGGTCGTCTTAAAAAATTCATCATTCATTGCTCAGTAGCTACGATTCGTATTTTGTGTAGGTGCGGATTTATCCGCACTGTGCGAATGAATTCGCACCTACAGTTGTCGAGCTTATTTCAAGCACGTTCCTTAGCAGATAAATCGACTTGCAGTTTTTTGACACTTAAAAAAGCTAATCTGATTTTATGCTTGAAAACTTATTCTATATACTTAGAACAATGATTCGTAAAAACACGCGATAAACACTAAGCAAACAAAAGTTTCTCGACCCAATCGGCTTACTTTTATATCCTAAAGCTGATTTTTCACGCCCTACATGACACAATATTCAAAGAAAAACACTCAAGCTATCGAATTTGAAATACACTTCAAGTAAGCCTTACTTCATTTTGTAACGATTTAGCCCGCCCTATGACAAAGTCAAATCCCACTTTAAAAATCATTCTTTATCTCAGCTTAGGAATTTTCCTATTAGCTTTACCGTATCTCACCGACTTCGCCCTCGGCAGAATTTGGGTCAGAATTCTTGATTTCAGTCTGCTGTACATCATGCTCGCCTTAGGCTTGAACATTGTGGTTGGCTTCGCTGGCTTGCTGGATTTAGGCTTTGTCGCTTTCTTCGCAGTCGGAGCTTATTCCTACGCCATTCTAGGATCACCGCATTTAGGTATTCATTTACCCAGTTGGTTATTACTGCCTATCGGCACAGTATTGGCGGGATTTTTTGGCATTTTGCTCGGTACGCCCACCTTGAAATTACGCGGTGATTATTTGGCGATTGTCACTTTAGGTTTTGGTGAAATCATCCGCATTTTCCTCAACAACCTTAACGCACCGTATAACATCACTGGAGGGCCGCAAGGCATTAACCTGATTGACCCGTTAAGCATCGGCGGTTTTGAACTTTCCAAAGAAGTCTGGTTTCCGGCGGTTTACAACTACTATTATTGCTTTCTGTTGTTTGTGCTGTTGATTATTTTCGTCACGCACCGCTTGCAATATTCACGGATTGGACGGGCGTGGGTGGCGATTCGCGAAGATGAAATTGCTGCGCAAGCAATGGGGATTAATACGCGCAATATCAAACTGTTAGCATTTTCTATGGGTGCGAGTTTTGGCGGTTTGGGCGGTGGATTGTTTGCTGGTTTTCAAGGGTTTGTCAGTCCGGAAAGTTTCAACCTGATGGAATCGGTGATGATTTTGTGCATGATTGTGTTAGGCGGCATGGGGCATATTCCCGGCGTGATTTTTGGTGCGGTGCTTTTAACCGTGTTGCCCGAAGCGTTGCGTTATTTGGGCGATTTGCAAAATCATGTGTTTGGCAAAATTTTTGTTGATCCGGCGGATTTGCGGATGTTGGTATTCGGTTTAGCGTTGATTTTAGTGATGCTCTTGCGTCCTGCTGGCTTGTGGCCTTCACCGCTGAGAAAACAAGAATTTGCAACTGTTGAGAGCGGCGATGAGTGAAAAACTATTAGAAATCAATCATATTAGTAAACAGTTTGGCGGAATTTCTGCATTAACTGATGTGTCGTTAGAGATTCAACGCGGCGAAATTTACGCTTTAATCGGGCCAAACGGGGCGGGGAAAACCAGTTTATTCAACGTGATTACGGGGATTTACACACCGAATAGCGGAGAAATTTTGTTAAACGGACAAGCCATGACCGGCAAAGCCCCGCACGAAATGGCAAACGCAGGCGTGGCGCGTACTTTTCAAAATATTCGCCTTTTTCCCAGCATGAGCGCATTGGAAAATGTGATGGTCGGGCGGCATTGTCGTACTTCTGCGGGCGTGATTGGCGCAGTGTTTAAACATCCGAAAGCCAAAGCCGAAGAATTAGCCATCACGAATCGGGCAAAAGAATTATTGGAATATGTCGGGATTGCCAAACACACCAACACGGTGGCTCGAAACTTAAGTTATGGCGATCAACGTCGTTTGGAAATTGCTCGCGCATTAGCCACCGAGCCGGTTTTATTAGCTTTAGATGAACCCGCAGCCGGCATGAATCACACGGAAACCAATAGCTTGGAAGATTTGTTCAGAAAAATTCGTGCAGACGGCGTGACGTTATTGTTAATTGAACACGATGTGAAATTGGTGATGGGCTTGTGCGACCGGATTACGGTGTTGAATTTTGGCAAAAAAATCGCCGAAGGCACGCCAGAGGTTATTAAAAATCACCCCGAAGTGATTGAAGCGTATTTAGGAGTCAGCGTTTAATGAAACTGTTAGAAGTGCATCATCTGAAAGTCCATTACGGTGGCGTGAACGCGGTAAAAGGGATTAATTTTCATCTGCATAGTGGTGAAATTGTCGCGCTGGTCGGGGCAAACGGGGCAGGCAAAAGTTCTACCTTGCGAGCCATTTGCAAACTCGCGCCGCATTCTGGCAAATTGTCCTTTGCGGGCAAAGATTTAGCGGCAGTCAAAAGCCATGATTTGGTGCGGATGGGGATTGCTTTAGTGCCGGAAGGTCGCGGCATTTTCAGCAATTCTTCCGTAGAAGAAAATTTGCTGATGGGGGCGTATATTTATAAAGATGCGCAAGTGCAAACCGATTTGGAAAAAATGTACAGCTTATTTCCGCGCTTAAAAGAACGTCATCAACAAGCGGCGGGCACGTTGTCCGGTGGTGAGCAACAAATGTTGGCATTAGGTCGGGCGTTGATGAGTCGCCCAAAATTATTATTGTTGGATGAGCCTTCGATGGGACTTGCGCCATTGGTGGTGAAAGCCATTTTTGATGTGCTAAAACAAATTGCAGCGGAAGGCATGACGATTTTTCTGGTGGAGCAAAACGCCGGATTAGCGTTGGAATTGTCGATGCGCGGTTATGTGATGGAAAGTGGCAATATTGTTCTGACCGATTCTGCTTCTGCGTTGTTGCAAAATCCGCAAATTCGCGCTGCTTATTTGGGGCAATAACGATTTTGTTAGGAACGTGCATGAAATAAGCTCGACAATTGTAGGTGCGAATTCATTCGCACAGTGCGGATAAATCCGCACCTACACAAAATAAACTTGCATAAACCACATCTAATTTGAGAAACGTAGTTTTTTGTTGAATCGTAGAGACGCAATATTTTGCGTCTCTACATATTTGCATAGCCCCTAACCATTTAAAAAACTATGTATTTCTGAATGGATGCGGTTTAAGTTGTTTCGAGCTCATTCCTTATCGAAAAACAGCCTTTTTTCAGTGAAAAAAATTTCTTTAGATAAAAACAGCGATAAAAACGTATAAATCTGCAAAAACTTTAGCCAATAAGTGATAGAGTTCAACCTATTATTAAGGTTATAGTGCATATTGCATAATATGTTACTAAACTATGACGATTCGATTTTCAAATAAATGCAAAACAGCGTAATCTTAGACAAGCTCTAATTTTAGGTTTTGCAAAAAACTAATCGCTTATCAAAGGACTCTTGATGCCCCCTAAAAACCTGACTATTGTTGAAGTCAAAATTCCTGTTGCCAAGCTCAGAGAAGGGATGTATGTCTGTAAGCTTGATAAACCTTGGGTTGAGTCTTCTTTTGTGTTTCAGGGCTTTTTAGTTACAAATGAATCACTTATCAAAAAACTCAAGGAAGAGTGTCGTTATGTTTATATTGATGAAAATCGCGGTGCATCTCCTGAAAAATCACTGGCAGAAATGGCCAGTGAAAACACGAAACCTAAGAAAAACTTTTTAGATAAAATCTTAGGTCGAAAAAGTAATGTTCTAGTTCGCAAAGACACCCACAAACTCATTGATATTGTAGAACGCAATATTTCCACTGAAGATATTCGCCCGCCCCTGAAACCAGTTTCGTTTGATCAAGAAAAAGATGCTGCTCGTGTTGCCCATACTCATGCCAGTGCATTGATTAAAGATTTTATGTCGCATGTTAAGCAAGGTGGTGCGGTTGATATTATTGTTGCTAAACACGCCGTAGATGATTGTATTTCCAGCATTTTACGCTCTCCCGATGCAATGTTGCTATTGATGCGTTTAAAAACCAAAGACTATTCCATGTGGCAACATTCTATGAATGTGAGCGTGTTAGCAATCACTTTAGGGCGTTATCTTAATTTGCATGACGATGAACTGATGTTATTAGGTTTAGCAGGCATGTTTCACGATATTGGCAAACTAGGTATTTCAAATAAAGTTCTCGCCGAAGTGAAAACCAAAGCAGAATTAACTGCGATGCTGAATTCACATACCCTGTTAGGGCGCGATATTCTGTTAAAGTGCATGGGACAGCTGGCGGAAGTTGCGGCAACTGTGGCTTATTCTCACCATGAACATCTTGATGGCAGCGGCTTTCCACGCGGTTTGCAAGGTGCACAAATCTGTGCTTATACCCGCATGATTAGCATTGTGAATCTTTATGATAATTTGACTACGGATAGACCGGGCAAAAAAGCCTTAACGCATTATGATGCGATGACCGTGTTATTAGAAAAAGCGCATAAACATTTGGATGCAACTTTAGTTGATAGCTTTAACCGCTGTATCGGCACTTATCCAGTCGGTTGCGTGGTGGAAATGAGCAGTGGCGAAATTGCGATGGTGGTGGAGGAAAATGAGTCGCAACGCTTAAGACCGAAAGTTATTTTGCTCACCAATCCTGAGAAAGAACAAATCTCCAAAAAAGTAGTGAATTTAGCTGACATTGAGTTTATTAATGAACACAGCTCTTACTTTATTAAAGCGATTGTGGATGCTAAAAGTTATGGTATTACGCTATAAAAAACAGGAAGGTTGTCATGTGTTATTTTCCTCGCAAACTTAAAAATCATCATTTTTTAAACTGCATCGGCATCATTATTTCGTGTTTTTTTATCAATAGTGCCTTCGCAGCATCCTCAGAACCATCCATTCAAACGCCCGGTGCTGATTTAGCAAACTTTCCAAATAGCGCGTTTACTTTGCCGCAAGGTCGCGCCTATCTTGAATCCTCTTCATACAATTACAGCAGCCGCACCCGCAACGACATGCCAGCTCAAATCAGCAGCGGCTATTTGCTGCGCTATGGTTTGCTAGATGATTTGGAAGTGCGCCTGATGTCGAATGGCTACACATGGGTTGATAATGAAAATAAAACCAACGGTCTAAGTCCACAAATATTGGATGTTAAATGGCATTTGCTGGACGAAAATAAGGATTCATCTCTTCCTGCCATCGGCATTGAAGTTTCAGTGCAAAGCAATTGGGGCGCGAGTGCTTTTAAAAGTAATTATTGGTTGCCGGCATTGAGCTTAAACTTCGATCAAACCTTGCCATTTGATATTGCATTTGAATACAACTTAGGTTTTATCAGTCAAGAAAATGCGCAAGGCAAAAAAGAATATCAACTGGCTTTGTCATGGGCATTACAACGAGAAGTTTTTGAAGATGTTGCCGTGTTTGTCAACGGTTATACCAATACCGGAAATGGCCTAACTACCAGTGCTGTAGGGGCAGGTCTGCAATGGACACCTTTGCAAAGAGTGGCGTTTTTTACCAATCTTAGTGCTGGCTTAACTCAAATCACGCCTAATTTTTCAGCCTTAGTGGGCTTTGCGATTGCATTTTAATAATCATCATCAAATAAATTTATCAAAAAAATCATAACTACTGAATTCTTATTATAGTAAAAACAGTTTATAGTGCTTAGCTAAGTTGTAGTGTTTGACTCAAACCTCATTTTCTCCCATAAACCACAAGGAATCGCAATGGACCAATCCACACGCTATGCTGATTTAAGCCTAAATGAAGCTGATTTAATCAAAGGCGGTAATCATATTCTGGTTGCTTATAAAATGGCTCCAAAATCAGGACATGGTTATTTAGCAGCTGCTGCGCATTTTGCTGCTGAATCATCAACAGGAACAAACGTGGAAGTGTCGACTACGGATGATTTTACGAAAGGTGTGGACGCATTAGTGTATTACATTGATGAGGCGAATGAAGATTTACGCATTGCCTATCCTATTGAATTATTTGATAGAAATATGATTGATGGACGGATGATGCTGGTGTCATTTTTAACTTTGACCATTGGCAACAATCAAGGCATGGGCGATATTAAACATGCCAAAATGATTGATTTTTGGATGCCGCCTCGTGCCATTCAACTTTTCGATGGTCCTGCGACTGATATTAGCGATTTATGGCGCATTTTAGGTCGTCCAGTGAAAGACGGCGGCTATATTTCTGGCACAATTATTAAACCAAAATTAGGGCTGCGTCCTGAGCCATTTGCTTACGCGGCATATCAATTCTGGTTAGGTGGCGATTTTATTAAAAATGATGAGCCACAAGGCAATCAAACTTTTTGTCCCCTGAAAAAAGTGATTCCGTTAGTGCGTGATGCCATGTGCCGTGCGCAAGATGAAACTGGACAAGCCAAATTATTCTCAGCCAATATCACCGCAGACGATCATTATGAAATGTTAGCGCGAGCTGATTATGTGTTGGAAACCTTTGGTGAATTTGCCGACCACATTGCCTTTTTAGTGGATGGATTTGTGGGTGGACCCGGCGCGATTACTACTGCACGTCGTCAATATCCAAAACAATTTTTACATTATCACCGTGCAGGTCATGGCATGATAACGTCTCCCTCTGCCAAACGCGGTTACACTGCTTTTGTATTGTCAAAAATGTCGCGTTTACAAGGTGCGTCGGGCATTCATGTCGGCACAATGGGATATGGCAAAATGGAAGGCGAAATGGAAGACACTATTTTGGCTTACATGATTGAGCGCGATGCTTGCCAAGGCCCTGTTTACCATCAAGAATGGTATGGCATGAAACCAACTGCGCCGATTGTATCTGGCGGCATGAATGCACTACGCTTGCCTGGTTTTTTCAAAAATCTGGGGCATGGCAACATCATTAATACTGCTGGTGGTGGTTCTTACGGACATTTAGACAGTCCAGCAGCCGGCGCAATTTCGTTGCGACAAGCCTATGAATGTTGGAAATCTGGTTCAGACCCGATTGAGTACGCGAAAGAACATAAAGAGTTTGCGCGGGCATTTGAGTCTTTTCCAAACGATGCAGATGCGATTTATCCAGGCTGGCGCGAAAAATTGGGCGTTGGTAAATAATCGCTCAATTGTGAAAACCTAACTTGGTTTTTTTGAATAACTGATGTTAGGCAGGTGAGTAATTTCTCCACGAAACACACAAAAATCACGAAAAGATAGAACTGTATTTGACTATTTAAAGAGTACCTCTAAATTTTTCGTGTCTTTCGTGCTTTTCGTGGACAATTAAAGCTATGCGTAACATGAGTCAATAACGAATATTAGGCAAAAATACTCACCATAGCCACGCAAGCGATATAGGAAGTTGAGCAAAAATTTTTAAAGACGACTGGTCGTCTTGTAAATTTTAGAAGATTATTCCCACAACACTGCATGGGTTTTGCGTAATATCAATGAATAATTAAAATGTGTTTTTGATATTTTTTAAATTAGTAGAGACGCAAAATCTTGCGTCTCTACCGCTTAATTAAAAACTGCGCTTTTCAAACAAAGCTTTCTTCTTTTCTGATTTTTCTGTTAAAAATCAAAACTCGCTTTAATTCTAAACGTTAATCTGTCTTGCTCAATACCTGTTTGCCGCAGCTCAGGAGAGCTAGGTTCAAAATAACGTTGATTGAATAAATTATAAACGCCGCCAGACAACTCCAACCCTTTCACCATAGTATCTTGGCTGAATACGGTTAAATTGCTCACCACATAATCTGGCACTTTTCCGCCAGTGGCATTTTTTCTGCTGCTTAAATAGCGCGTTTCAAAGCCTGCAAAAACTTTCTCTGAACCGAATAATGGCGCAATCACATTCAGTTTCACCATGTGTTCTGGTGAATTGCTTAAAGATTGCTGCGTGTTTTGGTCAATGGTTGATTGCCAAGAATAACTCAGCCGCGCTTGCCAACCGACCGCCCACTTTCCTTCTAATTGCGCTTCCACGCCTGTGGATTGCACTCTGCCTAAATTACTATTTTGAAACACGCCGCTGTCAATCTCGGTAAATCTAATTAAATCTTTCATTGTGGTGTAAAACACATTGACCTCAGCATTTAACTGCTGATTAAAACGATGCTGTAAAATAAACTCTAGCGTTTTAAATAATTCAGGTTTCAGATGGGCATTAGGAATAATGCCCGTGCCACGATAATTCATTTCAAACGGATTCGGCGCACGAAACGCACTGCCGTAGAGTAATTTAACCGTGCTGTTATCGTTTATTTCATAGATTAAACTCGCGCGTGGATTCACTGTTGTGCCTGATGTACTGTAATAATCAAAGCGTAATCCTAAATTAGCTGACAATTTCTCCGTCAAATTAATCTCATCTTGCAAAAAAACTGCCCAGCGATAACTGCTTGTTTTGACATGAAAGTATTTAGTAATGTCGTAATTGGTGAGCTGTTGTTCAAAATTATCCTGAAATTCACCGCCGAAGGTAAAACGATGTGATTGCCAAAAAACTTGACTCATTTGCCATTCGGCTTGCCACCATTGTGCACGAGTGTAGTCCTGATTCACCACATAATGCGTTTCCGGCGTGCCATAGTCGTAGGGATAATGACCATGATAGGAAGATCGATTATAAGAAATCTTTCCTTGCAGGTTCAGATTATTCTCAAAAGTGTGCGTATATTTGGCGTTAACCATGATTTTTTCGTCTAAATAGCTTTCATCAGGGCTATTAAAAATAGTATCAAAAGAGGCTGTAGGTAACTGTTTTTTTCGTCTATCAAATAAACCTTGCAGGGTGAAATCTTGATAGCTGATCGTTGTGAGGAATTTTACGGATTGGTCTTGGTCATTGTTTTCAGAAATACCGCCATTGGTCGCAGGCGAGTCGAATTCTTTATAATACAATCGGTTGTTGCCATGACTGTGATAAAAACTACCAGTTGTATAAGTTTCCGCGCCATTTGCAAATTGTTTTCCGTAACTTAAACTGGTTCTAGTGGCATGAAAACTACCGTAAGATGTTTTGATATTTGCACCTTGTGCAGTTTTTCCTGTTTTGGTGATAACGTTAATCACTCCAAAGACGGCATTACTACCATATAAAGCAGAACCGGGGCCGCGCACCACTTCAACACGTTCAATGGTATCAATATCCACAGGAAAAGACTCCGCGCTATCAAAAGCATCATAGATAGAGTCATTTAAACGTTGTCCATCAATCAATAATAATAAACGGCTGTTGAAATCAGATGGTAAGCCAAACCCACGCGCTCCATCGAAGCCATAACCTCGGTCGTAAGTGTGGTAAAAGCCTTTTAAGCTGGCAAGAATGTCGCCAAAATCGCGGTATCCGTATTTTTTGATGTGCTCAGCAGTGACAATGCTGATGGAGGCGGGAGCTTGGGAAATGTGTTGCGTATGTTTTGACGCGCTATACACATAAGTTTCTGCTTGCAAGTACTCTATTTCATCTTGCAATATTTTATTAATATCTTTATCCGCTGCGTAAGCGCGGGTCATCAATAAACAAGTCATCCATATAATTGTTTTTTTCATGGTGAACTCAAGTTTCAAAACAGAATACTTTTATTCTACAGCGTAATCCCATATTTTTCAGGACGAACAATCTTTTTAATCACATAAGCATCGTCATCGCCATCTAAATCATTTTCAGCTAAATTCACCACTTTTTTATCGCATTTTTCTTTATCTGCGTCCGTAAGCAACATAATTTTAGGTCGCAGTTTCAAACCTTCGTTAGTTTCCACCACCATTGCAATTTCACCGGTATTCATTTCCACCACACAGCCTACAGGATATGCACCGATACATTGATGAAAACAATGCAGCAAGGTTTCATCAAATTGCGTATTAGCGCGAGCGAGCATTTGTGTAATAGCGTTGTAGTGCGTGAGTTTTTGTTCAGCCCTGACATTAGTCAATGAGTTATAAACCTCCACAATGGTAATCATGCGTGTGTAAGGTGAAATTTGATTGCCTTTTAAACCGCGTGGAAAACCAGAACCATCCATGCGCTCATGATGTGAATAAGCCACTTCTGCCACTGTTTTACTTAATTCGCCTGGACAATTTAATAAAATTTCATAACCTAAGCGCGGGTGGGTTCTGATAAGCTCTTTTTTATCTTCTGCTTGCGCCAACTCTTCTTTAGAAATCCGTAAGTTACCAATATCATGCAGTAGCCCACACAAACCTAACGTCACAAGCTCATCATCGTTTAAATTAAGATAGCGTCCAAAACTGATGGCAAGCACAGAATCATTCATACTGTGTTGCCAACTGGTTAAGTGTTTGTTTTTTAAACGCATCACAAGCTGCATCGCATCGGGCGAGCGCAATACGCTGCTCATACATTCAAAAATTGCTTCCCGCGCTACAAACAAACCAATGTTGCCGCCTTCTTTCACTTGCGTGGAAAAGTCCTGCATCAAGGTGCTGACTTTGGCATGAGATTGTTTGGCAGGACGCACTTCCTCATCATAAGCGACTAATTTTTTCGGCGGTCTAATCTCTTCAATCGAAACTCTGCGCTCAACAATTTCGCTTAGCGAATGAGTATTTTCGCGTTTAACATTGCCGATATTTGAATTATCTTTTTTAATAAACAAAGACTTAATAGTAAAGCCTAGTTTTTTGGCTGGAGCTTTGTCTTTGCTTAGCGAAAAGTCTTCTTTATTGGCATCAACGTAAACGTAAGTACATTCATGCCGCAGTTGCGCAATAATTTCTTCGTTATCAAGTAAAAATCCCTGAAATAAAAACGGCGAATCAATCCATTCTTTGTCCAATCTGCAAACATACATGCCTAGTTTCAAACCCGAAACTGGCACTTTAACTTCGCGGATGGATGAACTTTTCGGGGACATTAATAAACCTTGTGTGACAATATTTCCAGCAATAACGATTTCAATGATGTGCTCACTAACATTGAATCTTTTTCACTTATTTGATAACTAAATAATAACAATATTATTTTATAATGGCGTGGTTATTTTACCTAAAACTGAATTTTTTAGGCTTTGTAATGGCTAAATTTTTAAAAACATGGCAAGTTTCGCAAAAAACACTCAGAGCCTGTTTTGCAACGATTATTGTGGCGCATCGACTTTCACTTCATCAGGCAAAAAGCCCCCTGCCTGCATTGTCCACAAACGATGATAAAAACCACCTTGTGCTAACAGCTGTTCATGTTCGCCATCTTCCACAATGTTGCCTTGATCGAAAACCAAAATTCGATCTAAATGCGCAATCGTGGATAGGCGATGCGCAATTGCAATCACGGTTTTTTTCCCCATTGCGCGATCTAAATTTTCTTGAATCGTTTTCTCAGTAACAGAATCTAAACTGGATGTCGCCTCATCCAAAATCAACAGCGGTGCATCTTTCAGCATCACTCGTGCAATGGCTATCCGTTGCCGTTGTCCTCCCGATAATTTCACCCCGCGTTCCCCAACCAAGGAATCATAGCCCAACGGCATGGTTTGAATAAATTCATCCGCATTTGCCATTTGCGCGGCTGCCATAATTTCAGCATCACTCACATGCAAACGACCGTAAGCAATATTTTCTTTTAAACTGCGATGAAACAAACTAGGGTCTTGTGGAATTAAACTGACTTGTTCGTGCAAGGAATCTTGCAAAACCTGTTGAATATCCACGCCATCAATCAAAATCTCTCCACTTTGGGGCTGAAAATTACGCAACATTAAGCCGACAAACGTGGATTTTCCTGAGCCTGAAAAACCGACTAAGCCCACGCGCTGCCCTGCTTCAATCACAACATTGAGATTTTCAAACACCGGTTGATTTTCTTCGTAGCGAAAACAAACATTCCGAAACTCAACGCGCCCCGCTGTGATTTTTATCGGCAACGCATTGGGTATATCCACAATTTCATGCGGTTGCACAATCGTTTTAACGCCATTTGCAACGTTACCTAAATTTTCAAAAAATTCTAAAAACCGCCGCGTTAGATTTCGTGCATCGTTGATAATCAACAAAGCCAAACCCACACTCATGGTGAACGCGCCGACACTGATAAGCCCTGCATCCCACAGTTTTAACGCATAATACACCGCACCGACTTTTAAAATGGCAGCCGCAGTAAATTGAAACCAGCGAATTCGCTCCATAAACCAAAACGTGCGCCGTGCGGCTTGCACTTCAGTTTCTAAAAAATCTTCTAAATACTCACGTTCAAAGTTTAACCGTGCAAATAATTTGGCGTTCAAAATATTAGTAACTGCATCGACAATTTTGCCGTTGACTTGGCTGCGCATGGCGGCATAACTTTGTGCATAAGGCTGACAACGTGTCGCTAACCAATACGATAAGCTTACATAAGAAAAAACCCATCCTGCCACTAATAATCCTAAATCGTGATGCACGTTATACAACAAAGCAATAGATACAGTGAAAGTAATCAAAATCGGCCAAAAATCGCATAAAACCGTCCAAACGGTATGATTGACGCTCATTGCGGTTTCACTAATGCGATGCGCTAATGCGCCGGCAAAATGATTGCCAAAATAACGGGGCGAATGATATTGCAAATACGAATACAGCGATTTACTGGTGCGTTGCCGCAAGCGGGGGCCGATGACAATTAACACCGCGCCACTCGCTCGGCTGAATAGAATTTCTGCCACATTTAAGCCCACCAGCAACAACAATGGCTGCCGCAGTGTTTCTAAAACATTAGCTGTTGTGGTGCTGGGTAAATGCGCTACGCCATCCATAATCGCTTTAATCGCATACGGTACTAAAATGCTGCCCGCTGCTTGCCCTGTTTCCATCAGCAGCATCAATAGCACCAAGCCGCGAAAATGACTGATACAGTACAAAATAAATTTAGCAGTGCTGGTGGGTAACAGCGGGGCATCAGCAGCACGTTGAAAAGGTGTTTGTTTGGACATGGCTTAGGGAAAAAGTTGATCGTTTTTTGAAAACGTAAGGTAATTGCTTAAACATAGCATAGAAAACGACTTTCAAGCTGTTGATGACTGGAGGTTATTGCAAGATTGATGAATTTGATTGACTAAGAGCGGTTCTAAATATTTTGGAACTTTTACACTAAGGGGGAATTGGTTGTTTATCGTCCTTAGGAACGTGCATGAAATAAGCACCTACACAAAATAAACTTGCATACGTTGTTTCGTGCTCATTTCTTATAGAAATATCGTTACTCTGTCTAAATAAGTCATTGAGTGGCAAGCAAAGCTTGCACTCCAAAATATCCCTAAACTTTTCTTGAGTTACTTAGTGTAAAATTTACGCCAATGGCTTTTTTCAAACGGTTGAAAGAAGTGTCAATAGCTATAATGTGAATGAGTGTTTTGTGGCAAAAGTTTAAATATCAGCAAAATCAAAGCCAACTTAGCTTTTTTGATGAATGTACAAGGATTTTTTACAACAGAGGAGAGGCAATGTGCCTGTGTTTGATAAGTCTGGAGACTTTTTGAAAAACTGCGGTTTAGTCTGGTGGGTGCTGAGGGGTTCGAACCCCCGACCCTCGCCTTGTAAGGGCGATGCTCTCCCAACTGAGCTAAGCACCCGACTAAAGAGCGGCGCATTATACAGAATATTTTGGATTTTGCTATCTTATTAAAGAAAAAAATTATCGTTACAATCCGCTTTTTTTGACTCATGCAACGTATTAAATTGAAAAATAAAACAATTTCTTTTTTTTAGATAAAAACTTTATAAAGAAAGATAAAACCAAACTTAGACTTTCCAGGTTTTAAAAACCTGGAAGGTCTGAAAACAAATTTGACAGCCCTTTCAACAACAGCGGTTCAGGTTCTTTTTGCCTGACTGACGCAACCCTGTAGGTCATTGCGTATCGGTGTTGCTAAGGAGTCAAATGCGGCGATAGCTCAGAGGTAGAGCACCCGAGAGATTCGGTTGGTCGCTGGTTCAAATCCAGCTCGCTGCTCCATCACTATAGCTCATTTGGTAGAGCAACTGAATTGGTATCAGTGTGTAGCCGGTTCGAGTCCGGCTAGTGAACTACCCTTTTAAGGTAGCTAAAAATCAGTCCGCAAGGACAACCGGTAAAACCTCCCGATGAAAAGTGGCGGCGGTGTGTTGATAGAGGCAGTTTTTTTATCGCACAGCAAAATCACCGGACATCAACACAGATGCTGCCTTCGCGCTGGGTCTGCCGAGTGCGCAAATAGCGGTTGTGGATTTGCCCATTCGCCACAAAGCGATGAAGCCCGCGCCTGTGTGGAGGTTTTATTCCCTTATTTTCAGGAGACAATCATGCGATTAAAGAAAAAAATCATTATCGCGGAAACGCAAATCGGCTTGTTGTTTAAAGAGCAACAATTCAACAAAACTTTATCCGCCGGTGTGCATTCGTTTTGGGATTGGAAAAATCAATACCAAGTGCAAATCATCAACATCACCGACACCTTGCAAGAAAACATTAGCAAAGAGATTTTGCATTTAGCCGCCGTGCATCCTGAAGCGTTTGCGCCTGTATTGACACAATGGGAAACCGGTGAGCAGGAAGTCGGTTTAATCTATCAAAACAAGGTGTTAAAGGATATTAAAGCACCCGGACAACGCGGCGCGTATTGGAAAACCAATCAAGAAATTCAGATTGAAAAAGTTGATATTTCCGAAGAATTTACCTTGCCGAAAAAAATGGCAGCGTTATTAGCCAATGTTAAAAATGAGCCATTGCGCTCAGCAGTTACCACAGCCATGATTATGGCAACCGTGCCGGAAAATCACGTCGGTTTTTTAAATGTGGATGGCGAAACCATCAGCACGTTAGCGACCGGAACACATGTGTGGTGGCGGTTTAATCGCAATATCACAGTCACTTTGTATGATGGTCGTTTGCAAAACATGGAAGTGAACGGACAGGAAATTTTGACCAAAGATCGCGTGAGTTTACGGGTGAATTTATCAGCAACCTGGCAAATCAAACATGCAGAAGTGGTGAAAGCGCAATTAGCCGATGCGAAAGATTTTTTATATCGCGAATTGCAATTAGCTTTGCGCACGATTGTCAGTACGCAAACCTTGGATGAATTGTTAGCGGATAAAAATTCCTTGAATAAACAAGTGTTAGCGATTGTGGCGGATAAAGCGGCGGCGTATGGCATTGAAGTGAAAACCGTCGGGGCGCGGGATATTGTGTTGCCGGGGGAAATGAAGGCGATTTTAACGCAAGTGGTGGAGGCACAAAAATTGGCGGAGGCGAATTTGATTAAACGCCAAGAAGAAACCCAAGCCACGCGCTCCTTGCATAACACCGCGAAAGTGATGGAAGGAAATCCGGTGTTATTGCGTTTGAAAGAGTTGGAGATTTTGGAAAAGATTACCGCGCGGATTAATACCTTGAATGTGTACGGCGGCTTAGATGGCGTGATGAATGATATGGTGCGCTTAACTGAGCGGGGAAAATAGATGACAAGGTGAGTGAAAAGTTAGACTCACCTTGTAGTTTTTGTGTTGAAGTTTTTACTCGATTTTCGCATGAAATTTTTCAAGACGACTGGTCGTCTTGAAAAATTTAGTAAAATAAAATGCTGCGGTGGTCAATGAAGACTGAGTAAAAAACGTGCATGAAATAATCTCGACAACGGTAGCTGCGAATTCATTCGCACAGTGCGGATAAATCCGCACCTACACCAAATAAACCAGCATATGCACGTTCCTAAATGAAAATCGGAGCTACAGACGCGCCTTACGCCTTGTGATTAGCCGTTGCGTTATTGTCGGCATTTGGTCTTTAATTCCATGCAAATGACACCCTTTTGAAAGAATCTTAGCCACTTACTATGATACCTAGTTCACTCTCCTTAACGCAACAAGCTCAGAAAATTTTAGAAGCACACCTTAGCAATGGAGACATCGCAATAGATGCCTTTGCAGGCAATGGGCAAGACAGTTTATTTTTAGTGCAACAAGTGATGCCTGATGGTTTGGTTTATTGTTTTGATATTTCACAAACTGCACTTCAAGCAATCCATAATCGCCTTTGCGATGCAGATTTGCGCGAGTTTGCATTGTTAAATCAGCATAGCCATGCAGAAATGTTAGAACATATTGCGCCGGAGCATCATGGCAACATCAATGCGATTATGTTCAAGTTCGGCTATTTGTCGAGCGGCGATAAAAGAATTATTACGCAATCTGATTCCACACGACTTGCTTTAAATGCGGCGATAGAATTATTGGCAACGGATGGAATTTTAACGATTTTGGTGTATCCAGAACCTCAAAGTGGCGACCGCGAAATTGCAGATGTCACAAACTGGTGTTATCAACTTCATCCTGACTCTTTCGACGTTAAAATCATGTACAGTTCGGAACACAAGGCGCGACTTTTTGTGGTGCAAAAAATAATACTCACCAAGTAGGGAAAACGTGGGCAAAAAAGCGAGCTCAAAAGTTGAGAGGGTTATGTTTGTAAATGACGCGTAGTTTTTGAGCCGTGTTCTTATTCGATTGAATAAGTTGTTAAAATGATGTTAAAAAATATAGCCTGTGTGGTTACAATTCATTGCTTAATCGAGTATAAATAGTAGACTTGTTTTAACTTTACTAATCAAGCAGTTATAAAAAAGTCAATTTAAAAAGTATCCTTTTAAACTGTTGATTTTATTATCTGCTGGAGTACAAAACATGTTTTGCACTCCAGTTTTTGAACTATAACACTTTGATATATAAGAATACTTTGTTAAAAAAAGTCTATTTATAAACAAGTATTTACCATATTAGGAAAACAAAATGGCACTGATACATTTAATCTATATCAGCTCTGCAATCAAAGAGCAAACTGATGCTGAGCTGGATGCAATTCTGGAATACTCTGTTCTTCGCAATAAACAAAACAAGTTGACTGGCATGTTGTTATACGCTGGCGGGAACTTTTTGCAAGTGCTTGAGGGGGAGGAAAAAGATGTTGATGCAGCCTTTGCTAGAATTGAAAAAGATACTCGACATCACGGAATTATCATCATAGATCGCGAAACTATTCCATTCCGCAGTTTTGAAAAATGGCACATGGGTTTTCATCGGATTAAGGCGCAGGATGCTGTGAATCATCCAGGCTACGCACCTTTTTTTGAAAACGGTTTTAATCCTGAAAAATTAGGTATTTTTAAAAGAGAGGCTTTTGGTGTTTTATTAACGTTTGCAGAATCTTATAGGGATAAACCGCATTTACGTTGAAAACATTAGGCGGCATTGTTATTGCGTCATTGCACAAGCGTTGAGTATGTTCAAAATATACGCGGTAAGTAGCTGAGAAAAAGTTTCAAGGCATTGCGAAATACTGGAGGACAGGCTTTGCCTGACATTGCAAGCAAAGCTTGCACTCCGACATACCGAAAAACTTTTGTTTAATTACTTACTAATAACTTTCAAAATATCCATTCGCCCATGCAAAATCGGCACAACGTCAAGTTCTTCACGACAACGGTAGAAAATAAGATGTTGTCGCATTTGAAAACTACGCAAACCAATAGACTTGTTTTAACAAAGTATTCTTATATATCAAGCTGTTATAGTTAAAAAACTGGAGTGCAAAACATGTTTTGTACTCCAGCAGATAATAAAATCAACAGTTTAAAAGAATATTTTTCAAATTGATTTTTTTATAACTGATTGATTAGTAAAGTTAAAAAAGTTTAGTAGCTAAGTCGTCTCTTTTTTTGCCCAGCTTAGGCGAAAGAACCAAATGTTCCAATCCGACTTCCATATCCGCAAGATAATTTTGCGTTTGTCGTTTTACCCATGTTGTCAAACTGTAAGCTTTTATTTTCCGCAAATCTTCTTGCGAGGCGGGAGTCCATTCTTCGTGCAGTTGCATAAAGCACAAGGATTCGCGCACCACTTCGGTAGCATCGTTATAAAGTTTGCTGACGACTTTGGTGTTGACCATTTCTTCAAGTTGCCCGGTTAATGATATTTGATGTGATTACACTAAACCGGACACACAACTTAAAATACGCTAAACAATTAAACAGTTGATAAACTTGATTCAAACTGAGTTTGACAAAGGTCGTAAAATCTACGGCACGCGCCGTATCAAACAAGCATTAGCACAGCAAGAAGTCATTGTCAGCCGACCGAGAATTGGTCGGTTGATGGCTGAATTGGGCTTGGCTTGCAAAGTGAAACGCACAACAAAGCGACTACAAATTCGAAGCATGATTTGCCGATTGCCGAAAATCATCTAAAACGCGAGTCTACAGTCGCCAATCCAAATCAGGTTTTCGTTGGCGATATCAGCTATATTTCAACAGCAATTCTCATTATGACAACTCATTTAAAATCAAATAGATAAGACAATGGGATTTTTAATTTAGCCATTTTCAACCGCAATCAATGCTTAAATTATGTTTGCATTGATTAAGTTCTGAACAAAAAAGTCTCTTTATTCAAAAAATGAGTTATTTTGGCGAATATATTTAATTCTATAAACTCACTTTAAAGGCTAAGATTAAAAAGTAATTGTTTGTTTTTCAATTAGTTACTTAACAGAAGTTCATAATGAGAATTGCTGGTGTGTCCGAAAAAGTGTTGACATATCAAAATAACGGATAAAACAATTTTGTAGAAACGCGATTAATCGCGTTTCTATGGCAATATGAATAGATGATTTTCGCGCCACTCAATCGGGTTTGCGTAACATCTACTATCGACTTACACTTTCCGCATCCACTTTAAAGAACAGAATCGTTTAAAATGCGCGTTGAAAACTCGATTAACGAACAATAACACAGGAGATAATCAATGATTAGTGCAGGTATTGTGGGCGGAACAGGCTACACGGGCGTAGAGTTGTTGCGAATTTTATCGTTACATCCAGAAGTGGAAGTGACAAAAGTGACTTCGCGTTCTGATGACGGCAAGCGTGTGGACGCGCTGTATCCGAGTTTACGCGGTTTGTGCAATGCTGTCTTTTCCATCCCCGATGTTGAAAACTTAGCCGATTGCGATGTGGTGTTTTTTGCTACACCTAATGGCACAGCGATGTTAATGGCAGAGCAACTGCTAGCGCGTGGCGTAAAAGTCATTGATTTATCAGCTGATTTTAGATTGAAAGATGCAAAAGAATGGCAACATTGGTATGGCATGGAGCACGCTTGCCCTGATTTGATTCAAGAAGCGGTGTATGGTTTGCCTGAAGTCAATCGTGAAGCGATTAAAAAAACTAACTTGTTAGCGTGTCCGGGCTGTTATCCAACCGCAGTACAGTTAGGTTTTTTACCGTTGATTGAAAATGGCTTGATTGACGTGCAACATTTGATTGCCGATGTAAAATCAGGCGTGAGTGGGGCAGGGCGTAAAGCGGAACTGGCAACGTTAATGAGTGAAACGGGCGAAAGTTTTAAAGCGTATGCGGTGGCAGGTCACAGACATTTGCCGGAAATCAAACAAGGATTGGCTTTAGCCGCACAGCAAGCGGTCGGATTGACCTTTGTGCCGCATTTATTACCGATGATTCGCGGAATTCATGCAACTTTATACGCGCCATTGCAAACGGAAAGCAAACTTGCAGAGATTCAAAATTTGTTTGAAGTGCGTTATGCACAAGAGCACTTTGTGGATGTGTTGCCACTAGGTTCGCATCCTGATACGCGCAATGTGCGTGGCAGCAATAATTGCCAAATCGCGCTGTTTCAACCGCAAGGCGAAAACACGTTGGTGATTTTGTCTGTGATAGATAATTTGGTGAAAGGTGCGGCGGGGCAGGCGGTGCAAAATATGAATTTGATGTTTGGTTTTGCAGAAAATGAAGGTTTACATACGGTGGCATTGTATCCTTAAAAACTGCGTGGAGAGGTTGCACTGCGAAAACACCACATCAACTTAAGTTCTTGAGCATAAGTTTTCATGTATAAAAACCTTCCAGGTCTTAGAGACCTGGAAGGTTTAGGTGATAAAAATTTTGTTTAACTACTTATAGGTTTTGTCATAGGTTTTAGGGTAAAAAACGACTTCCGGTTGTGAGACTGGAAGTCGTCAATAAGTTTAATGCCGGAAAACTTTTTCTTATGTACTGACTACAGAAGGGCAATTAATGAAAATAGAAATAGAAGAACAAATCAAAAAAATTATTGAAAGCTCATTTGAAATTGAAGAAATCGAAGAAGTGCCAGAGTTAGATGATGAACGTTTAGTGTTTGGCAGCAAGGGCTTAAGTTTTGAGGCGACAGTCGTTTATGTGGTGCTAAGAGGCACGAATCAAATTTTGAATAAACACAGTGAAATTACCTTGGCAAAAATCCGCATTGCTTATTTTTGTTTGATCGCTGAAATTGTCAATCCGTTAGGCGGCGTAGTGAGGCAAGCGCATGATGATGGGGTGTACATTTTTTTTCAGGGTAAAAATCAAGATACGCTCAATAGTGCTGTTAAAGCAGCTATGAAAATCAAATATATGCTGGGCAATGATTATTCCAGAGTGAAAAAGTTATTTGAAAGTTATGATGCGGTGAATTTTGCGATTGGGATTGATGATGGCACGGTGTTATGCGTCAAGCTGGGGAGTTTGCAATCGCCGCTCGGTGGTTTGGTGTGGAGTGGCGAGGTGTTGAATATAGCGATGGAAATTGCGAATAAATTGGAAGCTCCTAATCACATCGGTGTTTCAGAATTGGTGCATTACAACTTAACGGATGCGGTGAAATATAACAAAGGGCGCGATAAGCAAGGCAATGAGAAGTTGATTGAAATATGGCGGTCGGCTAGTTTTGATTATAACGAGATGGAACAAACTTATTATTCGACTTCCTTTTTTTGGACGGTGACGTAAGTTTCATATTTAAACCTTCCAGGTTTTTAAAACCTGGAAGGTTTTTTTATGCCTAAATCACCACAAAATCAGCATTGGTTAAAGCCGGATGTGTTGTTGTGCCAATCAAGGCAATTTGTACCGCAGCACCCGTGCCGCTGCCATCTGCATCATAAAACAACGCACCAGAAGTTGTGTCGTAAACCACGAAATCATTCGCATCATGCGCAACCGCGCCAGCTTCTTTCACAAAATTTGCCGCATTTAATACGCCAACGGTTGTTAGAGCTTTAAAAATGCCATTTTCTAATTTGATGGTGTCATCAATCGGGGTGAAATCGGTGAGGGTGTCAATATTTGCTTTGAATGCCGTGTTAAAAATAAAGCTATCTTTGCCAGCACCGCCGCGTAATACGTCGTTACCTGTACCACCATTAAGAATGTCATTCCCGCTGTTGCCATTCAAAACATCTTTACCAATACCTCCGTTTAGATTGTCGTTGCCTACACCACCATTTAACCTATCATTACCCTTGCCACCGTCTAGGAAATCGTCATCTTGGTCGCCATAAAGTGTGTCACTGCCATCGCCACCCTGTAAACTGTCTTTACCATAGCCGCCATACAGTTTATCGTTTCCTGCATTGCCGGATAAATTGTCATTCATATTTAAGCCGTAAAGACTATCATCGCCGCTATTGCCAACCAGAATATCGGCTTTGTAACCCCCGACATCGCCATAAAGCTCAAGTGGAATAAATGGATTAATGACAATGGCGGTAGGTTCACTACAGACACTTTCAAGATTGCCTAAGCCATCAGTGTAGCTGGCAGTGACAGCGATAGTTTTGCCCACTTCATTGGCAGTGACTGTGTAAGTGTTGCCTCTTCCTAACACGGTTGTTCCGGTTTTCCATGTGTAACTGATTGTGCCTAAGCCATCTAAATCAGCTAGGGTATTGGAGACGCTAAGAAGTTGGTTTTGTTCGGGAGTGGTGTCGTTGAGGGTGACTGTGCCTGTGGGTGAATTATTAACAATCGTTACGCCATCAAAAGTGTTATCTAAACTGCCATCGCTGTTATAGCGCACTAAGACAAAATCATTCTCTATACCATTGCCATCACCCCAACCCGCTACCAAAACTTTACCATTGTCTTGTACAGTTACGCTGTTCCCCAGCAATCTGGTTCCGCCAAAGCTATTAGCGGTAATGACTCTCCCATCATTACTAAAGCTATTGTCTAAACTGCCATTGCTGTTGTAGCGTATTAATGCAAGACTACCACCTCTGTGTCCTGCGACTAAAATTTTACCATCGCTTTGTAACGCTACACTTGAGCCACTATCATCGCTTAAACCGAAATCAGTAGTAACTTTACCATCGCCACTAAAACTACTGTCTAAAGTGCCATCACTGTTATAACGCACCAATGCAAAGTCATAGTTAGAACCATTATAACTGCCTCCAGCAACTAAAATCTTACCATCGCTTTGTAACGTTAAACCTGAACAGATATCATGACCTGAGCCAATCGCAGTCGTGACTATCCCATCACCACTAAAGCTGTTATCTAAAGTGCCATCACTGTTATAACGCACTAAGGCGAAGTCCAAAGTGCCATCAAAGCTATCACCTGCGACTAAAATCTTACCATCGCTTTGTAATGCTAGACTTGTGCCTGTGCCATTCATAGCGGTAGTAACTATTCCATCGGCACTAAAACTGCTATCTAAACTGCCATCGCTGTTATAGCGCACTAAGGCAAAATTACCAGAGGAGACTCCTGTGACTAAAATTTTTCCATTGTTTTGTACGATAATATCGTAGCTAAAATTACTATTTGTACCAATATCGGTGGTGACTATCCCGTCGCTACTAAAAGTGTTGTCTAAACTGCCGTCACTGTTATAACGTACTAAAGCAAAGTCTCTGTTAGAACCAATCTCAGCGTCTCCTGCGACTAAAATTTTGCCATCATTTTGTAATGTGACACTATTCACTTGAACAGATGAACCAATAGCAGTAGTAACTATCCCATCACCACTAAAACTATTGTCTAAACTGCCATTGCTGTTATAACGCACTAAGGCGAAGTTATTAGTACCAGAAATATATCCTGCGACCAAAATTTTGCCATCGCTTTGTAAAACGACACTGTAGCCAACATCATTTTCGCCTAAATCAGTTGTAATAATGCCAGGTTGTATTGTTGCCATGCTTTTATCCTCTGTGTGTCAATAATGAGGTGGTAGAGACGCAAAATTTTGCGTCTCTACGGTGAAATATTACCCTGACTTTCCTAACATTAAAACGCTTTCTTTATTCAGTCCGGTGATTTTGACAATCGTTTCAATATCAAAGCCTTCTGCTAACATCGTTTTAGCAATTTCGAGTGATTTTTTCTGCTCTCCTTTTTCAGTTCCCTCCTTAACCCCTTCCATTTTCCCAACAACATAAGTCGACTCATACATACTCGCCTGATAACGCAAGGACTCTTTATAACGCTCGTAATCCAACCTTTCATCCTCAGAGCATTTCATATAATCCAAAACCTCTTTCGCTTTTTTAAGCCCTTTCGCCTTAAAACTCTCCTTCACATCCTCATTTTTCAAAAAATAAACCCACTCATCCAACGTATCTTTAGCAACATCATTAAAGTTTTTAACCTTAATTAAATAATACTCAGGATAAATGTTTTCTAATCTTTCAGTTTTATAAAGCTCTCTTTGACTCGCTGATAATTTTAAAAACTCGTGATTGTGTATTCCCTTAAAGGAAGTTGTACCGTGATAAATATAATCATCACCTTCGCCCAAATCAAAATAGACGATATTAATTGAAATTACTTTAACTATTTTTGCATAAGGCTCTCTTTCTTTAATATGCTCAACAATTGTTTTTGCAGAGGCATATAAAATTCTTTGTAAATAATCGAGTTCGCCATTGTATTGAATTTCAATTAACAAAATTTCATCTTTTGAATTCTTCACTTTAATATCCAAACGATTAAATTTATCTTCTCTGGATTCTTTATTGCTCTCACTTTCTAATATCTCTTTGATGGTAATATCATCAAATAGCAATTCGCTTAAAAAGCCTTCCAAGACTTCAAAGTTGGCTTTGCTGCGCAGGATTTTTTTAATTGCCCAATCAAAACTAATTAACTTTCTATTTTTAGTTAGCATTTATCAATTCCTTAAAAATAATATTTTCATAGATAACGTTTATTTAACTGATTCGATGGGTTTTAAACGAAAAAATTAAGCCTTGAGTCGATTAATAAAGTACAGCGCGGCAATTAACGCTAATGTGCTAGGCAATAACGCCATCAGCAATGGATTTAAGTTATAAACAATTCCTAAATGCCCCGTGATTTGGTCGACAATATTAAAACTCAAGCCGATCACAATCCCAATCAGCAAGCGACCACCTACCCCCGTACCGCGCTTAATTCCAATTACAAACGGTGTTGAAATTAACAGCATTACAAACGTGACAAAAGGATTCAGAATGCGCGACCAAAAAGCAGCTTCAAATGCTTGCGATTTTTGATTATTTTCTTTTAAAAATTCAATGTATTTTGCCAAGTCATAACTGGAAAGATTGGTTGCAGTTAATACCGCGACATCCAATAAATCAGGCGCAATTGAGGTTTGCCATAGTTCGCTGTCTACATTGCTTGCCGTCACGCTGTTTTTAAATAATTGGCTGGTTTGAATATTTTTTAATTGCCATTGATTTTTACCGAGAAAGATTCCCGTTTGCGCGTGTTTGGTTTGTTGCAAATGATGTTGTTTATCCAAGCGATAAAAACTAATGTCGGTTAATTGGGATTTTCCGGCAATTTGGCGAATATTGACAAAACTATTGCCTTCTCTGAGCCAAACGCCATATTTAGCCTGCATCACCACGCGATTATTTTGCGCAGTTGTTTTTAAAATCTGCGAAGCTCGCTCGGTTTCGGGTGCAATAAATTCACCGATGAGGACTGAGATGGTGACTAAAAACACACCTGCCAGCATCACAGAGCGAATAATCCAAAACACAGACACGCCAGCGGCTCGCATGGCAATGATTTCGCTATTATTTGCCATTGCGCCTAACACAAAAATACTGCCGATTAACGCGCCAGAGGGGACTAAATCATAAAAAACGGTGGGGGTGCTTAATGCCAGATAAACCAAAATTTCGTGCAGTTGATAAGAGCCTTTGCCTAAGTCTTTAAGTTCGTCACTAAAACTAAACAAGTTAAACAAGGTTAGCAATAACATTAACGCCAAAAATGAGCCTTTTAACACTTCTTTAACAATATACGCAGTTAAAATATTCATCGTTTTTGCCCTCCTTTAAGATTTTGGAAAATCCATTGCCAGCCGTATAGCCGGATTAATAACGCGATACCTAATAGCCATAGAAATACATACACCCACAGATAACCTACCCACGTTGGAATCAGTTCATGCAGCATCCAACTGCGATTGACTTGGCTGATATTGCCGTAAATAAAATAAATTAAAAACGCAAAAATCAAGCTGCCATACACGCCGCCACGCGGGGAAAGTTTTGCTAAAGGTACGGCTAAAAAGCTTAAGAAAAACACGCCTAAAGGTAAGGCGAGGCGTTTTTGTAATTCCACTTTGTCAGTGATTTTTTGGGATTGGAGCAATGATTGGGTGCTGATAGATTCTGGATTGTAACTAATTGGACTGGTTTTTTTATCAATTCGCACCGCGTATTCTTGGAAGGTTTCTAAAATAAAACTGCTTTTTCCCGGACTGCCACGACTGCCTTCGCCATTTTCTAATACCACATATTTTCCAGTGGGCAATTCTTTTAGGCTGCCATATTCGGCATTAATGGTATTGGGTTCACCATGTTGGCGGTCTTGAATAAAAATATTGTGCATTTTCAAGTGCGAGTCGATTTCTTCGGTATAAAAAATCAAATCGCCGTGACTGTATTCGGTAAAGCGTCCTGCGGAAATTCCTCTTAAATCAGCGGTTTCCATATCTTTGCTGGTGAGCAGAAGCATTTGCTTTTCTGCCCAAGGTGCGGCGTATAAGGATAAGCCGGCGGTGGCAATGCTTAAGGGCAAAATCAGCAAAAAGACGGAGCGATATAGCATGGTGACTCCACCTCCGGCTGAGGCAATGGCAGACATTTCTTGTTCTTTATACATTCTGCCTAGCACCATTAAAATGCCCATAAAAATGGCGGCGGGCAAAAAGTTCACCAGAGCGACAATGGTTTTTAAGCCTAAAATATCCATTGCAGTTGAGCCAGAAATGGTTCCGGCAATGGCAAGCGCGAGAATTTTGATAAATTTGCGGCTTACAATAATAATAACGATGACGGTTAGCACGGCTGTGATGGTTTTTAATAAATCCCATGCAATCATCTTATCGAGCAGTCGAATAAAATGATAAGACCTTTGCTTTTGCTGTTTTGCTGACTCTCTGACCAAGCGACTCTCCTCTGACAAAATACTGATGTATAATTACTTAACTTAAGGATTTAATTTTATAACAACGCTCACAATGGCTAGATTTTTATTTTTAAATTCAGCAGTTTTGCGCATGTTATCAAGATGACAAACACTGTTTAGCTGCGTGTTAGCGATGGCTGAACTTTTCTAACAAGGTTAAAACGTTTAACTGCTTATTCACACATAAAACACATCACGAACATGGACTATTCTATAGAAAGCCTGTCATTAGACAAACTAGAAACTGATTGCGTTATTGTTGGTATTTATACTAATCAACAACTTACGCCTTCTGCCTCCTTCATAGACAACAACACGCATCAGTTGATTAGCAATTTAATTGAACGTGGCGATATTAAAGGTAAAAACAGCGAAACATTGATGATAAATGTTGTGCCTGATAGCAGTCTTGCGCGTGTTTTAATTGTGGGTTTAGGTGATGCGGATAAGTTTTCTGCTAAGTTGTATCGTAAGGCGTTGTCTGCGGCAATTAAAACAATTAAAGCGACTTCTTGTGGCTCTGTGACCTGCACTTTAGCCGAAGTTGAGTTGAAAGGTCTTGATTTTCAATGGAAAACTCGCCAAATCATTGAAGTTTTTAATGATGCAGTTTATCAATATAGCCAAACTAAAAGCATTAAACCGGCTGTGATTAATTTGAAAAAAGTACAAATTAGCGCGTCTGAAGCGGTGAAAGCGGATGCAGAAATCGGCTTAGCACAAGGCATTGCAATTGCCAACGCAATAGATTTAACCAAATTAATGGCAGATTTACCCGGCAATATTTGCACGCCAACCTATTTGGCAGATGAAGCAGTGAAAATTGCTGAGGCGTTTCCTAATCTGAGTGCAGAGATTTTGGAAGAAGCCGATATGGAAAAATTAGGCATGGGGTCTTTGTTATCCGTATCGCGCGGCAGTCGTCAACCTGCAAAATTGATTTGCTTAAATTATCAAGGTGGCGCGGCACAAGCAAAACCGATTGTGTTGATTGGCAAAGGCTTAACCTTTGATTCCGGTGGTATTTCTTTGAAAGCCGGCGCGGGCATGGATGAAATGAAATACGATATGTGCGGCGGAGCAACCGTTATCGGCGTATTGCAAGCGGCTGCACAATTAGCTTTGCCGTTAAATATCATTGGTTTAGTGCCAAGTTCAGAAAACATGCCAGACGGTGATGCGAATAAACCGGGCGATATTTTGACCAGTATGTCAGGCAAAACGATTGAAGTGTTGAATACCGATGCAGAAGGACGCTTATTATTGTGCGATACCTTAACGTATGCAGAAAAATACAATCCAGATGTGGTGATTGATTTAGCAACCCTCACAGGCGCGTGTTTAGTGGCATTAGGTCGAGTTGCCAGCGGTTTGTTAGGTAATGATGATGAGTTATGTGACGCTTTAATTCGTGCCAGCGAGACGGCGTGTGACAGCGTGTGGCGTTTGCCGTTGTGGGAAGAATATCAAGAGCAATTAAAATCGAATTTTGCGGATTTAGCGAATGTCGGTGGACGTGATGCCGGAACGGTGACTGCTGCGTGTTTCTTGTCGCGTTTTGCAGAAGATTTTCGTTGGGCGCATTTGGATATTGCCGGCACAGCATGGCGCACCGGTAGTCACAAAGGCGCAACAGGCAGACCCGTGCCGTTATTAATGCAATATTTGCTTGATCGCGCTCATGGCTGAAATTAGCTTTTACATTCTATCAACCAGCAGCGTGCAAGAGCGGTATCGGTTTGCCTGCAAGTTGATAGAAAAAGCGTATCGCAGCGGTTCGTTTTGTTATGTGCAGACTGATTCGCCGCAGCAAAGTCATACGCTAGATGAGTTGCTGTGGACGTTTCGCCCGAATAGTTTTATTCCGCATCAAATTTACCACAACGAAACGCCGCAGTTTCCAAATACGGTGTTAATTGGCAATCAAGCTGCGCCAGCGCAATGGCAGAAGGTGATTCTTAATTTGTCGGCAAATTTGCCAGCAGATTTAAACAGTGCTGAAAAAGTGTTGGAGATTTTGGATAACAATGAACAGATTAAAGCGATGGGCAGAGACAGGTTTCGTCACTATAAACGCTTGGGAATTGAATCTGTGATCCATAAAATATGATTAATGAAAGAACTGCTTTTCTACAGAGACTCCTTTTTTTATCGTACTAAACAACTGCCATGACTCTAGCTGACAAAAAAATTCAAGTATTAGAAGACTGTATTACGCATGATAAATATGAATCTGTTGAAACAGAATGGTTTGAAGTAAAAAATCAACCAGCTACCAATAAGGAGCTTTATACGGTAAAAGAAACTATTTGTGCATTTCTAAATACGAATGGTGGTATTTTACTAATTGGAATTTACGAAGATATAAAAAATAAAAAATATATTTTTAATGGCTACAACAGTCAATTTGAGGAAAGTTTTAAAAAGCTTGAAAAAGAATCTGTTCAAGATAGTTTAGGAAAATCTATTGATATATCTGAGCTTATTAAGTTTGAAGTTAAAGATTTTTTAACTGGATATGTATTATTAATTTATGTCGAACCTCTTCCACTTGATAGAAAGTTTTCTTTTTTTAATGGTGTTGCTTATGAAAGAAAATTAACAGGCGATCATCCTATTAATAAAACAAAATTACTCTCGCATGAAGAGTATAAGCAAGAAATTTATAATGCAAGAGAGTTATTTCCTGTACCAAAAACAACTATTGATAATTTATCGGTTGAAAAACTGAATGATTATATCTATTGGCTTAATAAAGAAACAAAGATAGAAGCGGTTAAAGCTGATATAAAGAGTGCAGAATCATTTTTGCTGCGTAAAAAGTTTATTATAGATAATGTAGCAACTACATTAGGAATGTTGGTTTGTGGAGAGCATCCTGATGATTATCTCGGAACACGATGTCAAGTAGATTGTTTTGTGAATTCTCAAGTTAAAATTGCTCAAAATAAAAAAATAATCAAAGATAATATTCTTCAATTATTAGAGAGTAGTTTTGGATTTATTTACAGAAATATACAGACAGGTGTCATTGCTAAAAATGGCGGAACTGAAGTTTCTGAATACCCAGAGGATTTAATAAGGGAGTCAATTAATAATTCATTAGCTCATCGTGACTACACGATTGATCGTTTTGTCAATATTGATATTATGCCACAAAAACATATCGAAATAAGAAATCCAGGCAGTTTTAAACGATCTTTGCTTATCGAGGAAGTTAATAATGAAATTCCGTTACGGCGAATTATTCCTAATCAAAAACCCGTTAATCCAAGGCTTGCTGATATTTTAAAGGTTTTTAATAAATATGAAGGCAAGGGAATTGGTATGGCAACGTTAGTGAATGAATGCTTAAATGATAAAATAGATTTACCTTATTATAAATTTCGTTCTGAAAATGATATTGCTTTAATTATCCCAAGTGGGAAGTTGTTGGATGATAATATTGACAGCTTACTATCAATGTATTCTGGGTTTATTGAAGAACGAACGGAAGGTGAACAATTAACTACAGCTCAAAAGCACATTGTCGCTTATCTTTATAAGTCAGAAAAGAAAAATGAAGATTATTGCTATACAATACTATTATCGCCAGACAATAATCATTTTGATGCTATAAAGTCATTAGAGAGGTTTGGTTTAATTTTTAAACATTCTTTAGGTTCTGCTATTCATCCTGTATTTATTCTTAACAGGGAATTAGTAAAAGAAAACTTTACGCAAGAATTAACATCACTTTTTGGAAATTCCTATATTAAACTTAGCAATGATTACAAAAACTGTTTAAAGTTAATTTATAAAATAAGTACATACAGTAAAAGTAAGTCAATTTCTGCATCTCAGGCGGGGACTATTTTATATTTGAACCAAAATCAAAAAATTATAGATATAAAAAGTGTTGATAACTTTAAAAGAAAAATAAGAATTATATTTAATAAGTTAGAAAAAGGTAATTTTATTATCAAACAAGAAAAGGGTTATTTAATTAATAATTTTTATTCAAAAAACTTATTTGATTGATTTCGAAATCAGCGCGTATGATGGGTAGATATATAGCGAACCCCATATACTAATCTCAAAAAATTAATGTGAATAATGTTTATGGAAACAAAAAATAAAATCCGCAATTATTCCGAAGCTGATTTAATTCTGTTATTGAATTTACAACGCTTTGTCGGTGAGGAAAATAACCCATTATTACAACAATGGCTTAATGTAGAAACGCAATTAACACCAATGGAGCAATTTTTATTTGATGAAATTCTAGTAGATGCCAAACATAATATTCACGCATGGCATGAAGAAGATTTAAAAATGAAATTTATTGCCTTTGTTTTACGATTAGCGCATTTAACCGATTCACCAGAGTATCATACCTATTTTGAAAAAACGCTTTCAGCAACTATTGATGGGCATTTTTTAAAAACAAAAACGGATTTTATGGTGGCAAAAGGGATATTAGATAAGCCGCAACAACCGTATTTTCATTTTCAAGAATGGAAGCCGCACAAAAGACCCACAGGCGATTCCATGGCGCAATTATTAGAAGCTTTGCTGATTGCGCAAGAAATAAATCAACACAAATTCCCGATGTATGGCTGTGAAGTGATGGGAAAACAATGGAGCTTTGTAATTTTAGAAGGTAAAAGCTATTGTTTATCAAAAAGTTATGATTGTACTGAACAAGATGATTTACTGAAAATTATTGCGATTTTGCGCCATTTTAGACATCTTTTACTCACGCAATTTTTAGCGCGGTAACAGTAGTTCAATCTATGACTGCTAATAGCATCGCACGTTAAATTTTTGCCAGACACTGAGATATACATCATGCAAAAAGCAACCTTTAAAGACTGGACTCTCACCACATTAGAAGATGCTTTTGGGTTGGAGCAGATTTGGGAATCTGATTTATTAAAGCAGTGGGAAAATAACGAAGAATCAGTGAGCGAGCTTGAAAAAAGTAATTTATTGTATATGCAAAAAGCTCTAATTCTAGGTGGACGCGCGTGGAATGAAGTGGAATTGGAAAATAAATTTATCAGCCCTTTGATTCTCACCGCTAGAATTGAGGATGAACAAATAGGCTACTTTTTAGAACGCCCCTTATCTGGCATTGTCGGTGATTATCAATTATCCGGTATTGTCGATGGCGTGATTGCCACAGGAATTCGCAACCCGCAAGTTCCGTATTTCTGCCTACATGAATACAAACGCAGCATTGAAAATCAAGGCACACCCGATGCGCAAGTCCTCGCTGCAATGTTGGTTGCCAGAGAACAAAATCAAAATAAATTACCGATTTATGGTTTATTTGTCGTCGGTTTAGATTGGTATTTTGTTGTTTTAACCGGCAATGACTATTGCATCAGCCGAACTTATCATGCCGATAATGAAGAAATTTTCGCCATTTTCAAAATGATTAAAGCTTTAAAACAAATTATTCATCAAGAGCTTAATAATTAATCGAATATAAAAACGACAGCTTGCCTTCATCTGTTTGTCAGAATTTAAAAAAATATATAAACACAACGAGTCACTCATGGAAAAAACATACTCCCCACATTCAATTGAACAACGCTGGTATCAAACTTGGGAAGAGCGCGGCTATTTCGCGCCCAGTTCAGAAGGCGAATCCTATTGCATTATGATTCCACCGCCGAATGTCACAGGTAGTTTACACATGGGACACGCTTTTCAAGACACCATCATGGACGCTTTGATTCGTTATCATCGAATGCAAGGAAAAAGCACCTTATGGCAAGCCGGAACTGACCACGCAGGCATCGCCACACAAATGGTGGTGGAGCGGTTAGCTAATGCTGAAGGCAAAACCCGCCACGATTATGGACGTGACGCATTTGTGAAAAAAATATGGGAATGGAAAGGCGAATCCGGCGGCACAATTACCAAACAATTGCGGCGCATGGGTTCGTCATTAGATTGGAATCGGGAACGCTTCACGATGGACGATGGCATGTCCGATGCGGTGCAGGAAGTGTTTATTCGTCTTTATGAAGAAGGGCTGATTTATCGCGGTAAACGCTTAGTGAATTGGGATCCTGTTTTGCACACTGCTGTTTCTGATTTGGAAGTGTTATCCGAAGAAGAAAATGGCTCAATGTGGCATATTCGCTATCCACTTTCTAACGGCACAGGTCATTTGATTGTTGCTACCACTCGCCCCGAAACGATGCTCGGCGATGCGGCGGTTGCGATTCATCCGAATGATGAACGCTATAAACACTTAATCGGTGAATTGGTCGAAGTTCCATTGACTGGACGCTTTATTCCTATTATTGCCGATGAATATGTTGACCCCGAATTTGGCACGGGTTGTGTAAAAATTACTCCTGCGCATGATTTCAATGATTATGAAGTGTGGATGCGTCATCGTGACAGTTTAGCGATTAGAAATCTACCTCACGGTGGTTTGATTAATATTTTCACCATTGACGCAACCATTCGTAACAATGAAGGCGACGAACATAACGTGATTCCATTGTTGTATCACGATTTAGAGCGTTTTGAAGCCCGCAAACAAATCGTGAGTGATTTAAAAGCCTTGAATTTGCTGGAAAAAGTCGCTGATCATAAATTGATGGTGCCACGCGGCGATCGTTCAGGTTCGGTGATTGAGCCTTTCTTAACCGATCAATGGTATGTAAAAGTTGCGCCACTTGCGAAACCTGCGATTGAAGCGGTGGAAAATGGCGACATTAAATTTGTGCCGGATAACTGGAAAAACACTTATTTTGAATGGATGCGCAATATTCAAGATTGGTGTATTTCGCGGCAAATTTGGTGGGGACATCGGATTCCGGCTTGGTATGATGAGCTGGGAAATGTTTATGTTGGCAAATCTGAAATAGAAGTGAGAGAAAAACATAAACTTGCTTGCGATTATTATCTTCAACGTGATGAAGACGTGCTCGATACTTGGTTTTCTTCTGCGTTATGGCCGTTTTCCACGTTAGGTTGGCCAGAAAACACGGAAGAATTAGCTAAACATTATCCAACCAGCGTCTTAGTGACGGGCTTTGACATTATTTTCTTCTGGGTTGCCAGAATGATTATGATGGGCATCAAATTTCAAGGACAAGTGCCATTTAAAGAAGTTTATATTCACGGCTTGGTGCGCGATGCCGAAGGGCAGAAAATGTCTAAGTCGAAAGGCAACGTGTTAGATCCCATTGATTTAATTGACGGAATTGATTTAGAGTCCTTGGTTGAAAAACGAGTTTCAGGAATGATGCAGCCGCATCTGGCGAAAAAAATTGAACAAGCCACCCGCAAACAATTTCCTGATGGAATTGCTTCACACGGTACGGATGCACTGCGCTTTACCTTTGCGTCATTAGCTTCCACAGGGCGCGATATTCGTTTTGATTTGGCACGCACCGAAGGTTATCGTAATTTCTGCAATAAACTTTGGAATGCAGCGCGTTATGTATTGATGAATACGGAAGGCAACGATGTTGGATTAATCGGTGATTGTGAATATTCGCAAGTTGACCATTGGATTGTTTCACGTTTGAATGAAGTGACTGCTAATACTTGCCAAGCGATTGAAACCTATCGTTTTGATTTAGCAGCACAATTTTTGTATGAATTCACTTGGAATGAATACTGCGATTGGTATTTGGAACTGACGAAAGTTGCGTTGCAATCGGATAATGAAGCTTTGCAACGCGGTACGCGCAAAACCTTGTTGACGGTATTGGAAACAATTTTGCGTTTGCTGCATCCTTTAATGCCGTTTATTACAGAAGAAATTTGGCAGCGAGTCGCGCCTTTAGTAGGGATTTTTTCTGACACGATTATGTTGCAACCTTATCCTAAAGTGGATGAAAGCCAAATTAATCACACTGCAACTACTGAAGTAGAATGGTTGATGAAGTTTGTATTGGGCGTGCGACAAATTCGTGGGGAAATGAATATTGCACCGGGTAAACCGTTGCCTGTGTTAGTGCAAAATGGTTCTGTGAAAGACAAAGTTTCATTGGCGCACAATCGTGTTTATTTAGAAAAAATGGCACGCTTGGAAAATATTCATTGGCTGAATAGCGACGAAGTTGCGCCTGAATCGGCAATGGCATTAGTTGGTGAAATGAAAATTTTGATTCCTATTGCAGGCTTAATTGACAAAGAAGCCGAGTTAGCACGATTGGAAAAAGAAATGCAAAAAATTCATAAAGAATTGCCTAGAATTGTTGGAAAATTAAATAATGCAGGATTTGTGGATAAAGCTCCGGCAGCGGTACTTGAAGCAGAAAAAGCCAAGTTAGCAGCGTTAGAATCTTCTCTAGCTAACTTGGAGCAGCAATTTAATAAGATAAAAGCTTTATAAAAATATCGAAAATTAGAATTTTTACAATGAAAAAATGAGCGGAATTTAAGTTATAAAATATCATTCTGCTTATCTTAAAAACTGTTAAATCCTGATTTAAGAATGGCTAGGAAAAAATACTTATTTCATCTATAGTTAGCTTAACTTTGAAGACACAGTACTATTATGGCAACTGCACCTACACCCACACCTACAAAAACGGTCTTACCTTTAAGTGGCTTAATGCGAAGTTTGATTCGCGATGGCTATTTTACAGAGCCTGATGTCCAAAAATACATGCAGGAAGCTCAACGGGATAAAGTCCATTTGATAAGTTATTTAGTCGCTAAAAAGTTGATTGATGCACATATTGTTGCAAATCATGCGTCATTGGAATTTGGAATTCCCTTATTAGATTTGAATGCGGTTGATTTAGATACTATGCCGCTGTCGTTGGTTACGCCAAAACTGATGGAGCTGCATCATGTATTGCCCTTGTTTAAACGTGGCAATAAATTGTATGTTGCGACTTCAGACCCTGCCAATACGGTTGCGTTAAATGAAATAAAATTCAATACGCGCCTAAATACTGAGGCGATTTTGGTTGAGGAAAATAAACTCGCCAAAGCCATCGAAAAAGCGATAGAAGCGACTGATAATAGCATGTCAGATCTGGATGATGATTTATCCAGTATCGAATTTGCCGGCAGTGATGATGACGATGACAGTGATATTTTAAATACCTCCGATCCTGAAGATGGCCCGATTGTTAAATATGTAAACAAGGTTTTATTGGATGCGATTAAAAAAGGCGTGTCGGATTTACACTTTGAGCCTTACGAAAAAATCTTTCGGATTCGCTTTCGCGGTGACGGGATGTTGTTTGAATATGATCGCAAACCTTTAGCAATCTGCGGACGCTTAGTTTCTCGGATTAAAGTTATGTCGAAGTTGGACATTGCTGAACGGCGTGTGCCACAAGACGGCAGGATTAAATTAAAACTATCTAAAACCAAAGCGATTGATTTTCGTATCAATACTTGCCCGACATTATTTGGCGAAAAAGTGTGTATGCGGATTCTTGATCCTAGCAGTGCGCAAATTGGGATTGAGAAGTTGGGTTTTGAGCCGATACAGCAAGAGTTGTTTATTCGCGCTATTAATAGACCTTACGGGATGGTGCTTGTAACAGGCCCTACAGGAAGTGGTAAAACAGTATCGCTATACACAGGATTGAATATTATCAATACCATCGACCGTAATATTTCTACCGCTGAAGACCCTGTGGAGATTACGGTTGAAGGGATTAACCAAGTTAACGTCAACCCTAAGGCGGGATTAACCTTTGCTTCAGCATTAAAAGCTTTCCTACGGCAAGATCCAGACGTAATTATGATTGGGGAGATTCGAGACATTGAAACTGCCAGTATTGCAGTAAAAGCGGCACAAACAGGACACATGGTGTTATCAACCTTGCATACTAACGATGCGCCACAGACGATTAACCGTTTGATGCAAATGGGCTTAGAACCTTTCAACATTGTGGCAGCGGTCAACTTAGTGATGGCACAGCGACTTGCACGACGCTTGTGTAATGCTTGTAAAGTCAAAGCCGAATATCCTGATGAGTTTTTATTGCACTTTGGATTTAAACCAGAGGAATTGCCGGGGCTCATTATTTATAAAGCAGTTGGCTGTGAGCTGTGTAATGAAGGATACAAAGGTAGGGTAGGGATGTATCAAGTAATGCCAATGACAGAAAAATTAAAAGCTTTGATTTTAGCAAAAGGAAATGCGATGGAAATTGCAGAATTAGCTACCGCAGAAGGTGTGAATGATTTAAGACGCTCTGGAATCTTAAAAGTTATGCAAGGTATTACCACCATAGATGAAGTTGATCGCGTGACAGAGGAATAATTATGGCAACTAAAGCAAACGAAGGTGTAATCGACTTTATTTGGGAAGGTAAAGACCAGAAGGGTGAAAAAAACAGAGGCGAGATAACGGCTTTAACCGAAGCTGCTGCTCGCTCCGAACTCCGAAAAATGGGGGTTCGTGTTCTTAAAGTAAAACCTAAGCCCAAACCACTCTTTCAAAAAGCTCCCCAACCTATTACCACGCAAGATATTTCAGTGTTTGCACGGCAGATTGCCACCATGATGCAAGCCGGAGTGCCATTAGTACAGTCTTTCGACATCATCGGCAAAGGACATGATAATGTCAGTATGGGCGATATGATTATGGCGATTAAAGCTGACATTGAAGAAGGCGATACTTTTGCCGAAGCTTTAAGAAAACGCCCTTTGTATTTTGATGATTTATTTTGTAATTTGGTTGCAGCCGGTGAACAAGCGGGTATTTTAGAAACGTTACTCGGTAAAGTTGCCGCGTATAAAGAAAAATCAGAATCCATGCGTAAAAAGGTTAAAAAAGCCTTAACTTACCCGATTGCAGTTTTGGTTGTGGCGTTTATTGTTACCGCTATCTTATTGATTTTTGTGGTGCCTGTGTTTGACAGCATGTTTAAAGGCTTTGGTAAAGAACTGCCTGCTTTTACACAAATGGTCGTTAAAATGTCAGCATGGATGCAGGAAGATTGGTGGAAAGTGGTTGGTGGTGTTTTTGCCATTGTGAAAATTTGGGGATTTGTTTTTGTCAGATCAGCAGAATTTAGACACGCAATTGATAAAGCTTTGCTGCAAGCCCCTATTTTTGGACAAATTATTTATAAATCAGCATTAGCGCGATTTGCGCGAACACTTGGCACAATGTCTGCCGCTGGTGTGCCGTTGGTTGAGGCGTTAGTTTCAGTGGCGGGAGCGTGCGGAAATATTATTTTTTATGAAGCCGTGATGCGAATGCAGGTCGATATTTCATCAGGGCAACGCCTGCAATTTGCAATGGAGCAAGCTAAAATGGGGTCAAGTGGTTTGTTTCCAAATATGATGATGCAAATGGTTGCGATTGGTGAAGAGTCAGGAAAAGTTGATAGTATGCTTGAAAAAGTGGCGGATTTTTATGACGAGGAAGTTGATAACCTAGTTGATAATATGAGTGCCTTAATGGAGCCATTTATCATGGTAGTATTAGGAACTCTGATTGGTGGTTTAATTGTCGCGATGTATTTGCCGATTTTCGCAATGGGCGAAGCGGTAGGCTAATTCTGTAGAGATATGACATCCGCCTAGACAATTCGTTCAAAATATTATCACACACTGATTCATGCAAATTTCTACATTTCTTTCTGAACCGTTAATTTTAATGTTGTTATGTGGCATTGTCGGCTTATTGGTTGGCAGCTTTTTAAATGTCGTCATTTATCGCCTGCCTATTATGATGGAACGTGAATGGCGTAGAGATTGCCGCGAGTTTCTGGAACTTGAAGTCGAAGACAACAATGAAGTTTTTAATTTAACCTTGCCATTATCACGCTGTCCAAACTGCAAAACTGCGATTAAACCTTATCAAAATATACCTGTGATTAGTTATGTATTTTTAAAGGGCAAATGCGCAGAATGTAAGCAACCTATCTCTTTACGTTATCCCTTGATTGAAGCTTTCACCGGACTTTGTTCTGTTATCGTTGCCTATCATTTTGACTATAGCATTGCTCTGGCTTTTGCGTTATTGCTCACATGGTCGCTCATTGCTTTAAGTTTTATAGATATTGATCAGCAAATATTGCCAGATGATATTGTCTTGCCTTTGGTATGGCTTGGCTTATTGATGAGTTTATTTAATATTTACACGGATTCTGCTAACAGCATTATCGGAGCCGCTGCTGGTTATATGTCGCTGTGGACGGTTTACCATGTATTTAAACTGATTACTGGCAAAGAAGGTATGGGCTATGGAGATTTCAAATTACTAGCCTTATTTGGCGCATGGTTAGGCTGGCAGTTTTTACCCATCATTGTGTTGTTATCTTCCTTAGTTGGCGCAGTGATTGGTATTTCAATGGTTATTTTTGGCGACCGCGACCACAACGTTCCGATTCCTTTTGGCCCTTACTTAGCCGCTGCGGGCTGGTTAGCTTTGCTATGGGGCAACGATATTAACAACCTATATTTAGTTACCACAGGTTTGCAGCACTAATGCTGATAATCGGTCTCACCGGTGGAATCGGTTCTGGCAAATCGACGGTTACGCAACTATTTGCCGACTTTTCTATTCCCATTATTGATGCAGATGTTATTGCTCATCAAATTACCCAACCTAATCAACCTGCGTTAAAACTGATTGCGGAAAACATCAGCAATGAAACAATCAACAATGATGGATCATTGAATAGAGATAAATTAAGAGCATTAATTTTTTCTCAGCCACATCAAAAACAGCAATTAGAAAATTTATTGCATCCTTTGGTTTATGCAGAAATTGCAGCTCAAATTGCCGAATTAAACAGCGCGTACTGCATTGTGAGCGTTCCTTTGTTGATAGAAACGCAAAAAACACAGATGGTTGATCGTGTTTTAGTAATTGATTGTCCAGAACAACAGCAAATACAACGGGTTATGCAAAGAAGTCAGCTAACTAAAGCACAAGTCCATGCCATTATGACAACGCAAGCTTCAAGAGCGCAAAGACAGGCAGTTGCTGATGATATTATTGATAATTCAAACTCCTTCATACACCTTGCAGAACAGGTTAAAAAACTGCACAATTCGTACCTTTTATTAAGTTTAGCTTAGGATATATTGATTTGTGAACACCCTAACCACTTACGAATTTCCGCTGAATGAACGAATGCGGGTTTTTATGCGCCTAGAACATCTTTTTACTCAGCTTAGACATTTCTTAAACGGAAATACTGCGTCAGATAGACGCATTGTGATGACGACATTGATTGACGTATTGTCGATTTTTAGTCGTAACAATTTAAAATCAGAATTGCTGATAGAGATTGAGCGGCTTTCCAGAGTGCTTGGTACGCTTGCAACAAGTTCCGGCGTTGATATTGAAAAACTGCACGACATGCTTACTCAATTGGAAAATACAAAAAAAAGTTTGTATGCCAGTAGTGGTAAAGTAGGGTCTCGCTTAATTGCGAATAATTTATTTCAAAGTGTCTCACAACGTAGCGCAATCCCCGGCGGCTGTTGTTCGTTTGATTTACCTGCTTTTCATTATTGGCTTTCTCAAGATGTAGCAATACAAGTAAAAGAATTAGATGAATGGACAAAACCCTTTTTGGAAATTCATGATGCGATAAATTTGGTGCTTAATATCATTCGCCAAAGTAATGATGCAAGACAAGAAATTGCTAAAGCGGGTTTTTTTCAATTATCGCTGCCTTTAGAGTTAAACGAGTCTGTGCAGTTATTAAGAGTACAAGTGGAAAAAAACACCCCTTATTTTGCAGAAATCAGTGGCGGGAAACACAGATTTACTGTGCGCTTTATGTCGTTGGGATTGGAAAGTGAGCGTTCAACTCAAACCACTCACGATGTGCCTTTTTCTTTAACCTGTTGCCAGTTGTAATGTCCGCTTCTTCACAACCGCGCTTAGTCAAATGCCCTACCTGTGGAAAATCTGTCGCATGGACAGCAGAGGAAAAGTTTAGACCTTTTTGCTGCGAACGCTGTCGCCTAATTGATTTAGGCGAATGGGTCATGGAAGAAAAAAAGATTGCTGGCGAACCTGTGTTGCCAGAATTTGAGTCGATAACTGCTGAGTTGTGGCAATAAACTATTTTTGTTGATGACTTTGCAGATGCGGCAAAACTTCCTGCCAAAGTTGTTGATAAGCCTCAATCGCCCGCCCTTTAGTCGCATAACCTCCTAATGGCATTCTCTTAATGCCCATTTGTTCTATCTCACTGGAACATGGAATTCTTGCGCTCAGGATTTCAGGGTGTTGCGCCTGCATTTCTTCCATTAAGCTAATATGCAGTTTTTTTCGTCCATCGACCATTGAAAAAAATGGCAATAATTTCAATTTCTTAAGCTTACTCTCACTGATAAAACTTTTCAGTTGTTCTAAGGTTCTCAATGACAAAGTGGTAGGGATAACTGGCGACAACACCACATCAGCCGCTGCAAAAACCGCTTCAGATAACAAGGAAATACTGGGTGGGCAATCCAGAAAAATAAAGTCGTATTCTTTTTCCAAGGGCTGTAAAAGCTTTTGCAGTCTTTGCGTTGGTTTTTTTCCTGCGTCCAAAACTAAATCTAAGTTTCTAAAGGAAAAATCAGCCGGCAGCAAATGTAAATTATCAAAATCAGTGCCTTTTATTAACGGGTCTAACTCGGTTTTCCCTGCAATTAACTCTTTACTGCCGCCTTTGATTTTCGGCTTAATTCTAAAATAATAACTACTTGCTGCCTGCGGGTCTAAATCCCATACTAAGGTTTTATAACCACTTGCCGCTGCTAAAAAAGCCAAATTGACGGTCGTGGCAGTTTTTCCCACACCACCTTTAATTGTATAAGTAGCGATAATCTTCATTCAATTTCCTTAAGTTTTGCTAACAAACAATGATTTAAACAAGCTGCGGTTTCGTGTAGCCACAAAAACAGCATACTGTTTAGAGAAATGACTGCGAGCTTGACAGCTTTTGGCTTCCAGCATTTGTGCTAATGCCTCCATTGCGATAAAGGTTTGCTCAGGATAATCGCCTGCCATCATTTCGGTTTTAAATTGCAGTAAGGCTTGTTCTTGCACCGCAGAATCTTGAAAATCACCGAGCAATTCTTGCAATTCTTTTAACGCTTTCAGCACGCTTTTAATATCTGTTTCAGGATAAAGGTTTTGAAAAAACTCAATTAAGTAGCGTAATTTTTTACAGCTTTTGCGTAAATCATGCAAAACCACTGGTGGCGACTGATTATTAATTGTAGAGCCTTGTTTTATCACGCGCTGATAGATTTTCCAAATACGGGCATTGGCAAATTCTTGGATAGAAAGCTTGTTGTCGATAGATTTGTCAGCTTTTTCCAAATAATGTTCCCAGTCGATTAACGGCGTTAAATACTGTTTAGATTTTAGCTGCGCTGCTAATTCTTGCTGTGCGGTTTTATGCTTAAGCTGTAAAAATTCGCCTAAAGGATTCAAATCATCACGCATGGCAACAGGCAAGCTGGCTTTGTAATGTTCAAAGTTTAATAAATACACATCTAAATCGCGGGTTAAACTGGTGGTTTGTCCTAGCCATGCAAAATAGGCACTATAACGATTGGAAACTTCTTCGGATGCTAATGATTTAAACTGGCTTAATCCGGCACGAGTTTTGCGCACTGCCACTCGAAAATCGTGTAAAAACTCAGTATCAGTCGCGTTAATAGCATCTTGCTCATTGAGTTTAATCACTTGCAGCAATTGTTTATAAATGGTTTTGATGGCTTTATGCGCGGGGGTATTAGGATCAAAATTTATATCCAGTTTTGCTGAATAATCACCCGGAAATCGTCCTTGCGCTTTTAACGCAGCGACTAACACCGGTTTTTTAACAACTTTTAACTCTAACGACTCAAGAAAAAACTCGCTTAATTGTGTGGCGGCTTTTTCATAGCCTTTGATTAACTCTAAACTCACGCGGTGTTTTAAAGATTCATATTCTTCAATGGTTAAACGCGCAATGGTTTTTTCGTCGTTATTAAGAATATTCAGATGGTAGCATTGCAGATTTAAACAACTCAGTTGCAGCATGGCACGCATTTCTAACAGCGGCAATAATTGTTGCACTAAAACCGGACTTGCAAAATCACTGGCAAAAACGGGCATGTTTTCAAGGTCAACACGGCTAATCAGCTGCTCGTTAGAATAGTTGCTGAGATTTAAATAAGAGAATTGTTTGGATTGATTTAGCTCACAAATTAAATCAGCATCGTAGAGTCGCCAGTCAAAGCTGTCATAAAAAGTTTTAACGGCGTAATACTGGGAGGTGAGTTGCAGAGGAAATTTTTTTGCGGTGCGGCTAATGAATTTTTCAATATTTAAATTACTGGGTAGTTCAAAATGTACAGGTATTTCAGCCATAATGGGGGATAACTCTTAAAAGTTGTGTGTGAGTTATCTAAATTTAGTTGTAGAAATTTCTCTAAATTAAAAACTCGACTCAGGTTGGTTACAGTTACTATACAGCAGCAATATGACAAAATACAGACAAGGATTAGTCGAGTAGGTATTCACGATAAAACTCATTTAAATCAATATTGTAGTCGGATGCTCTAACGATTCTTTTTATTTTGTATGGTTTTTTATTTTTATCTAAATTTGTTTCAGCAAGATTCACTAACACACTGGTGCGCGGCTGCTTATCTTCATCGAGCAAAAATACGACCTTGGGTTTTAATTTGTGATGCGGATTGGTTTCAATCACTACTGCCACTTCGCCATTAGTCATTTCAATCAGATTGCCGGGTGGATAAATACCAAGACAGTCAATAAACTTTACCGTCAACTCTGCGTCTAAATGCGTGCCGCCGTTTTGCGTCATAATGCTGATAGCTTCCAAATGAGAGCGTCCTTTTTGATAAACGCGGTCGCTGGTGATGGCATCATACATGTCTACTATGGTGACCATCCGCGCATACGGAGTGATTTTATCCGAACCTAATTTACGCGGATAACCTGTGCCATCGAGTCTTTCATGATGTGTATAAGCCACATCAATTGCACCGCCGTACATATTGCGGCTGGACAATAAAATCTGCCAGCCTAAAGCGGCATGGCTGTTCATAATGGTTAATTCTTCAGGGGTTAATCGTCCGGGCTTGTTTAAAATTTCAATGGGAACTTTCATTTTTCCCATATCGTGCATCATGCCGCACATGCCTAAATTATTTAAGTCTGGTACAGAAAGACCAAGCTGTCTGCCAAGCGCAATTGCAAAAATAGCCACGTTCATTGAATGTTGCGAAGTATACTCATCCCATCTTTTCAATTGTGTTAGCCACATCGCAGCATCGGGTGCTTTTACGATACTATCCACACAAGTTGCAACCACATCTTTGGCCAGCACCACATCAATACCTCTGCCTAAGCTCACTTCCTGCATAAAGCTTTTAACTACTGTGCTGACTTCTCTGTGTACTGCGCCTGCTGCGTGTATTTCTTGTTTTAAGCGAGCTTTGTCAGGGTTTGATTTTTTGACAGGCGTATTCTCTCTTGAAAACAGTATTTCTTTGCCTTTGGATTTAAGCACTGAAGATTGTTTTTTTACGTCAATAAAAACATACTCACACTGATCTTGCACTGCTTGAACATCGGCTTCATTTTTTAGTTCAAACCCTTGAAATAAAAAATTGGTATCCGTCCAAGGTCTGTCTAGCTCAGAAACATACATGCCTACTTGTAAATCACGCACATTAATTTTAGTGAGTTCGATAGAGACAGCATCGAAAATAAAAGCGTTTCTGGAATTTATCATGATAGTCCTGAGCCTCCTTTTAGCAATAAAATGACTTATGTTCTTCTGCTGATTCCTAGCAGAGCAATCAATAATAGGGTTAAAAAAATAATGATGTTTTTATCCCCAAGTCTGCTGTAAGGCGTTGCTCCTGACATGGGAAAAATAGTGCCGGTAATACTCACTGTTTCAAAGAGTGGTGCTTGTTTCATAACTTTGCCATTTGGGGCAATAATGGCTGTTGCGCCGGTATTGGTTGAGCGCAACAAATAGCGTCCGGTTTCAATGGCGCGCATTCGCGCCATTTGCAAATGCTGGTAGGGTTCAAAAGAGCGACCAAACCAACCGTCATTGCTTAAATTCACCAAATAAGCCGCTTGATTTATTTGATTAATGGCTTCACTGCCAAACGCATCTTCATAACAAATGGAGGTGATAAACGGATAACCTGCTGCGGTGAGCAAAGGTTGGTTATCTCCACCGGGGGTAAAATCATCTAAGCGAATACCGATGTTATCTAACACCCATGTTGATAAGGGTTTTAATGGCATATATTCGCCAAAGGGTAATAAATGGTTTTTTCGATACAATCCGCGTTTTTTCCCTAATACTAATGCAGAATTAAAAACTGCGCCAGTTTCATTGTTTTTCTCTAATAAACTGACGATTAAATCGGTATGATGAGCGATAGCTTGGCGTTCTAGCGGGATTAAAAAATGTTCATCTACGCGCGATAAATAAGTTGGGATAGAAGTTTCTGGCCACACAATCACTTGAGAATCCCAATGGCTATAGGTCATTTGCTGATAGGTTAATAAGGTTTTCAGCAACCTATCTTCTTGCCATTTTTCATCTTGACCGATATTGCCTTGAACCAATGTTGCTTGAATCGGTGCGCCTGCTTTTGTTGTCCATTCAATATGTTTGAGCAAACAGCCACTGATGATTAATAGAACAATCGTTGTCGATAACAGAAGGTATTGGCGTTTAAAATAGAGCATATCAGAAAACGCTGCGGCGGTGAATGCGTATAAAAAACCCGTGCCGTACACACCAAACAGCGGCATAAAGCCCGCGTAAGGGCTGTCAATTTGACTGTAAGCAACTTGCAGCCAAGGAAAACCATTCAATAGCCAATAGCCACGCACATATTCAATTAATATCCATATTAAAGGTGTTAAACCCAGCAAAAAACGTTGGTGGGTGAGGTGCGATAATCTAACAGATAAATATCCTGCCAATGCTGGAAATAACGCCCAAAATGCCGCGAATGATTCTGATAATAAAGCAGAAGCAAATACAGAGGCATGTCCGTAAAAATAAATACTGACAAAAACCCATGTTACCCCTAAGCTAAACATGCCTAAACCAAAGCAATAGCCACGAATGGCGGCTTGTAGCGGTGTGCAATTTAACCATGAATAAAACAGAAAGCTTAAAGATAGTAGAGCTAGATATGAATAACTCACAGGGGCAAAAGACAATGTTAATAACATGCCTGCGAATAAGCTGAGTAATGCCCAGCTCAGATTAGATAAATTATTCATAGAGTGACAGGTTACAAAGTCATAAAAAGAGTGCCATGATAGCTAACCTTAAATTTAACGCAACTTTCTTGGTTGTGATTTGCAGCAGGCTTTAACTCAGTTACAATAGTCTTTCAGTAACCCTTTGAATACACTTATTTTTTATCACATTAATAATTAAAATAGAGAGAGAGAAGCGATGAAAAAATATTTAAAAACCTTGTTAGCAAGCGTGGCTATTATTTTTGCGAATAATGCAATGGCTTATGATCCCGGTGCGACTCAAGAAGCTTGTAAAAAACCTAAATTTAGCACTTTTTCGTTGCCTGAGTTTAATGCGCCGACCAAAGCTGAAGTGCCAGCAGAGTCTGAGTTTTCGTTTGTGATTTCTAATTGGATTGACCCGACAACGATTAAATTAACGGCAAAAAAGAAACCGCTTCCTTTTACTGTGACTGATAAAAATAGCTTTTTTTTGGTGACTGCGAAATTGCCGGCGGAATATACAGGTCAATTTGTGCGGCTGGATGTGCAGGTTCATGCAAAGTTGGGGTGTAAAGGTTTGGATGGTTGGTTAGTGAAAGTGGCTGCAAAACCTGTCGAAGCAAAACCTGTGGAAGCAACACCCGCAGAAGCAAAACCGGCTGAATAAGATATTTTTTAGGGCTTTTCGTTCCCACCTTTGGTGTGTGGGAACGGCAATTAAAATTAACGTGATAGGGATGCGCTAATTGTTAATTTATAGGATGCTGCTGACGTAAGGAAGCGCATCATTCACGCTCTCCCATTTCACTATTGAAATCCTCGTTACATTCCCATGTCGGCGGATAAATTCCCTGCCTGACAAACTTATGAAAACTCGAATAAGGCCAATCAATAACCCGATTCACTTTTCCATGTTTTACCGGATTCCAATGAATATAATCAATGTGATGATTGACATCGGTTTGGCTTGTTAATAAATGCGCCCAAAACCGTCTCTGCCAAATCCCGCGTTCCCGCCGTTTTTGCCGACTTAATGAAATTCGTTCATTTTTATTAAGACCGCGAGAAAAATAACCTTTTAATAAATTCCATCGTGTGGAAAAATCGCAATCATTTTCTGGCAATTTCCAAATGCAATGTAAATGCTCCGGCATAATAACAATAGCGATTATTTCAAATGGTTTTCTGTTTTTAACGTAATAAAAAGCTTCTCTTAATAGTTCAATATTCTCAATTAATAGCGAACTATTTTTACGTTCTGCTAAATTAACCGTAAAAAACCATGTTGCCCCAGGTGTGTAAAAACGTCGGTAATGAGTCATTGGTTATTTATTAAGCATTGTTGATGCGCCTCCCTTCGTTCGGCACATCCTATTTTGAATTGTTTTTTATAAATTTGTTTTTATAGAAAACAACTCTATTTCGTTAGAATTAAGCGCATCTTATCGAGTTGGAATCAAACAAGCAATTGCGCAATGTTTGAAAGATAATGGCGGAATTGCACTGAATCGTTGTGATAGCGCAGGTGCTGATGCCAATTCAACCTTAGGTAAATATGGCATACTTCAAAATGGTTTAAGTACGATGAATAGTGCTGTTAATGCTGAAACAAAAGTTTCTATAAGCACTCAGTATGGAGCTGATGTTAATACGATGGTTTCCATTGACATCACAGAGCTTTCTTATTCTTTGGGCATAGGCAAGTTGGGTGGATGCTCTTTCCATTTAGTGCCAACTGTACAAGGAGGAGCAGCGGGTACGATTGTTTGGCAAGTGTTGGCTAAACATGCGGACGCGCCAGCTATAGATGATGCGAGTTGCACCTCCCTTGTAAAAGGCGCACAAGGAGCAAGCTGGACAACACTCAACGGTAGTAGCGGCTATGTTTTCCCAGAAGTCTTCCGTAAAAAATGGGTAACAGCACTGACAACATTACCAAGCATCAAACAGGCAATCACTCGCTGTTTAATCTACAACGCAGGCGACAAAACACAGTGCGATAGCGTTTTAATCGTGAAAGATAAGTTGCAAAAATATGGCAGCAGTTCCTTACCTGCGGGAACAGGAAGCTCCGATGGTGCAACAGCAAGCGATAGCAGAGCGAATTGGATTTCAATGAAGATGGGCAATGCCGGCGCATCCGATGCAGCCATTGTTATACAAGGCGGCTCACAGCTTGCAGATTGCAAAGTCACCGTACAACCCAGTTATGACGCAGGCGCAAAATATGTGAAATGGTCTGTTTTTGCACAAGCAACAAACACTTTAGCCGATAATGCAAAATGCGCTTCATATATTAATGGCGCAATAGCGAGCGCACCGATTTAAGTTTTTCCTACAGTTTATAAACGTGCGACGGATAACGGTTTTTTAAAAATAGTTATCCGTTTTTTTTTGCCTGCCAAAAGCAGAGAAGATAAATTTTCAGGTATAAAAACCTTTCAGGTCTCAAAGACCTGAAAGGTTTGAGTGAAAAATTTTCAAGACGACCGGTCGTTTTATAAATTTCACAGCATTCTTAAGTTAAATTATTTCGCAAAAGGTTGCTTGCTATTCTTTAAAGCAGTTTAAAATGCAAAAAAACTATTTAAGTACCTGAACAAAAGTTTTAAAGGATAGGTAGGTTCGGATTTACCCGAACAATGCGAATTAATTCGCACTTACAAAAAATGGCTTAAAATAAAAATTAAATATTACAACGAGTTAAGGGTGGTGAGGCATGAAATTTTATCTTGTGGTTTTAGGGCTGGCAGCAATAACGCCACCATCGGTTTTGGCTGCATCTGCTACTGACGCGCAACAAGCAGAAGCACAGCGAGCAACAGAACAAATTCAACGTCAACTGCGCGACCGGATTGAACAAGAAAAACGAGAAGAATTACTCAAGCGTCCGCACAGCAATATTAAGATTGAACCACCGAAAGCCCCCAGCAAAACAGACGACAAAATCTGCCACGATGTAAAACAAATTATTATTGAAGGCGCGGCGTTGCTATCAGACGGCGACCGTGCAGAACTTGCCGCGCCGTTTATTGGTCTGTGTGTGAAGTCTTCTGACATTGAACGGTTGCTCAGCAACATCACCCAAACTTATATGGATAAAGGCTTTATTTCTACTCGCGCCTACATTCAACCACAAGATTTAAGCAAAGGCATTTTGCGGATTTTGGTGGTGGAAGGCACGGTGGAAAAAATTATCATTGATGATGGCGATGAAAATAGCAGCATCAATCTTTTCACTGCTTTTCCTGGTGTTGAAGGTGATTCGCTGAATCTGCGTGATATTGAACAAGGGCTGGATCAAATCAATCGGATTTCTTCCAATCACGCCACAATGGAAGTGAAACCGGGCACAAAAGCAGGCGACAGCGTGATTGTGATTCATAATCAAAAAACTCGCAGACTGCACGGCAATTTTAGCTTTGATAACACCGGCAGCAGTAATACGGGTGAAAATCAAGTCAGCTTTAGTGCAATAGCGGATAACACCTTAGGGATTAACGACAGTTTCAGCTTTACGCATCGCCGCACGATTGGCGACAAATTTAAGAACATTCACTCGCGAATGTACATCTTCAATTATTCCGTTCCACTTGGCTATCTCACCTTAAACGCCTCGCACACTATGACAGATTATGTCACCACCATTCACCCACCCGGTGGCGATTTGCTTTCCAGCGGCAATACCGACAATACTTCTGTCGGAGCGGAATATGTTGTGTATCGCGATACGACTAATCTGCTTTCTTTAGCAGGCACGTTGACAGTCAAAAGCACCGACAACTATTTGGCGGGAAATTTTTTAGAAATCGCCAGTCGTACTTTATCGACATTTGATTTAGGTGGTCGCTGGAATACTCAAGTGCTGGATGGGGCGATGTCGCTTAACATTGATTATGTGATAGGGCTGGACATTTTCAATGCTTTAGAAGACCCGCTCGGTTTGGCTAAATTTGCCCCACATGCACAATTTCGCAAATGGACATTAGGGCTGAATTGGATGCGACCTTTTCAACTTTTTGAACAAAATTTTTTATTTAATACAGCGTTATCCGCGCAATACGGTGTCGATGCTTTATACGGTACGGAACAATTTATGGTCGGCAACCCTTCCAACGTGCGCGGTTACAGAAACACGTCTATTTCGGGCGATACCGGTTATTACTGGCGCAATGATTTGTCGATGCCACTGCAATTTCAGATTGAAAGCGTTCCCGTTAATATCAAACCGTATATTGCTTACGACATGGGCTCTATTTGCAGTCGCTACAGTAGCTCGATTTCTGGAGCGCAGCTTGGCGGTGATTTAATCGGCATGGCGTTTGGCATCAATGCTTCCATCGACAGATTTAACTTTGATGTGTCAGGAGCGAAACCGCTGTCCATGCCAAATCAACTGAAAGATGAAGGTTTGCAATTGTTTGCTAGATTCTCAGTTCAGCTGTAAGCCTTGCTGTTGCTTTCAGATATTCATATATAAGGAATGAAAATTAAATAACTCACACGATTGCAGGAGTAAAAAAGCTTTCGCTTTTTGCAAATCATCGCAAATTAAAACGCATGTACTCCGGCAAGAAAAAAATAGAAGTTTTCATTCCTCAATCCATTTTTTTGATTTTGTAAAAGGGAGTAATCTCCATGCGCCGTGCATCATTAAACCATATCTATAGACTCGTTTGGAGTGAACGTGAACAGGCTTTTATTGCTGTTGCAGAAAACGTCCGTACCAAAGGCAAATCCAGTGGAATTTGTCGCTCGCTTGCCGCATTGGTCGGTATCGGCTTATCTGCTTTCAGTTACGCAGATGGTGTGGTGGTCGCCCCCGGTTCTGGAGCTACCAATGTTTACACCGCGCCGAATGGTGTTCCGGTTGTGGATATTGACAAGGCAAATGCGGCTGGACTCTCGCATAACAAATATCTGAATTATAACGTTGGCACCAACGGTTTGATTTTAAACAACGCCAATTCCAGCCAAATGAGCCGGCAATCACAATTGGCTGGGCAAGTGATGGCGAATACGAATTTATCTGCGGAAGCGAAGGTGATTCTGAACGAGGTTGTGACGACTAATCGCAGTACCTTGCAAGGATATACCGAAGTTGTTGGCGGCAAGGCTGATGTGATTCTTGCCAACCCTTATGGCATCACTTGTAACGGTTGCGGATTTATCAACACCGACCGCGTGACTTTAACCACCGGCACACCCAATATTTCCAATACGGGCGCATTAAGCGGCTTTACGATTAACGGCGGCGACATTTTTATTGATGGCGCAGGTCTGGATGGCATGAAGCAAAGTTATTTTGACATTGTGACCCGCACTTTCAGAATGAACGCGCAACTGAACGGCAAAGATGTAAAAATCATCACGGGCACAAATCAATGGGATTACCTCACCCAAACTGCGAGTGCAATCACGCCGACTGGCACTGCGCCGACTTTTGCATTCGACTCTAGTTTATTAGGCGGCATGTATAGCAATCGCATTTTTATTCAAGCGACCGAAGCTGGCGTTGGCGTGAAAATGCTGGGCGAAGCGGCAACCACAGCGGATGATTTCACCATTTCTGCGGCAGGAAAAATTGATATTCGTAGCAAAGTTTCAGCGGAACGTAATTTAGCTATCACGAGCACTAGTAATGCAACAGATGCGATTGGGCTGGCGGATGCAAATTTGTCTGTAAAAAATAATCTAATACTTACCGCAAACAATGGCGGAGCGACTTTAAACGGCGGTTTGCTTGTTGCAAGCAATGATTTAACAGGCGTACTGGGCAGCTTGACCGATAACGCCAACGCCACAGCAGTGACTGATAACAATAAACGTTATGCGAAAGGAAATGTCAGTTTAACCGTGACTAATGCGGCAACGATTGATGGCACAAATTGGGGATCAGCGGCAGCGAGTGATTATAATGTTGGTAGTCTGAATATTGGTGCGGCTGGCGCAACGCTTTATGCAGACACATCATTAAGCATTACCGCTAATTCCGGTAATCTGGCATTAGCAAAAGCAGCGATTAAAGCGACAGATAATTTAAATCTAACTTCTAGTAACGGCAGCATCAGTACAACGGCGGGAGCAGGGCAGGGTATTCAAACAACCGCAGGTAATTTAGCTGTCACTACTGGCAGTGATTTTAGCAATGCGGGCGTTATCAGCGCGGATACTGGCAGTGTGACGGTGCGTTCTAATGGCACAGTGACTAACTCCGGCACGTTACATGCTGCCACCACAATGGATATTGCCGACAAAAATAATGCAGCTACAGAAAACGTTAGTAATACAGGCACATTACTTGTTGATGGCACGCTGAGTGCGAAAGCTAATAATTTCAGCAATGCGGGTTCACTGCAAGGCACAGCAGGTGTGAATCTTTCTGCTGTCAACCTGACTAACTCAGGCACATTCATTGCCTCGAATACAGCAGGCAAATCAGGCACATTCAGCAATTTGACGACATTAGACAATAGCGGCACTTTGCAATCGGCTGAAGATTTAACGTTAAATGTTTCAGGCACAATGACCAATAGCGGCAAACTGCTCGCCACACACGATCTTGCCGTGTTAGCAGGAACTTCTGCACTGGATATTTCTAATACTGCCACTGGGATTTTACAAGCTAACAATGCTTTAAACATCACAGGCAGCAATGCCACGTTGGATCGTCAACTAGGTACAATATTAGGTAACAACGAGGTCAATCTGACCTTAGCTAATTTTGATAACAGAGGTACATTGCAATCGAATGCGAGTATTCATTATGCGATGGCTAATAGATTCAGCAACGCAGGTACGGTGTTAGCAAAAAACACGCTTACAGGCTCTTCGGCTGATTTAACAAATAGCGGCACATTGCAAGCAAATCAAGGTGCGACGATTACTGCAACCAACGCTATCAGCAATACAGGTTCGTTAATTGTCTCCAGCGGTGCGGCTTTTGCTGGCACATTAACAGCTGCAACGCTGTCCAACAGTGGAGCGGGCAATATTCAATCCGCACATGATCTTACGATTAATCTCACTGGTGATTCGCTTGTCAATGAGAGCAAAATTTTGGCAGATGACGATTTAACGATTTCTGCTACCAGCACTGCTGTCATCAATAACAGAACAGACGGCTTTATTCAAGCAGGCACTGGGGCTGGTGATGATTTAACCATTACGGGTAACGCATTGACTTTAAACAATAATATAGGAGCGACATTATTGGGCGACCGTCTAGCATTCACAGCGTTAGATGTGAGTAACGATGGTACGGTGCAAGGTGGGGCGGGTGCTAGTTCGGTTACTATTACTAACGCCTTAACAAATAAAGGTTTATTTTCGCTAGCAAACGCAACGGGTGGCAGTGGCTCGATTACCGCAGATTCGATTTTAAACTATGAGACGCTGCAATCAGCAGGCGGGGTTAATCTTAATATTGCAAGTCAATTGACTAACAATAATCGCTTGTTAGCCGATGGCGCACTCACCATACGCGGCACGGATAGTAGTTATTCGGTCACGAATGCCAAAACTTTACAGGCTGGTGGCTTGCTTGATATTAAAGGACAGTCTAACGGCTCAGGCGTTTCGATTACAGTGGATACTTCCGGTGTGATGCTCGGCAACAGTATGGATGTGAATGCAGATACCTTGACCGTTAATGAAGGTGGCATGGTGAGTAGTATTGCTGCGATGACACTGGGATTGAATACGCTTTCATTCGGTGGATCAACCTCGCGCATTGTTGGATCGACTGATGGCAGTAGCACTACAGCTATCACACTAGCGAATTCATTTACCAACCCCGGTGCTGTGTTTTCTGCTGGCAATTTAAATGTTACCGCTCCATCTATTACAAACAGCAATACCGGCGGCATTTCTGCCCTGCGTGAAATGAATCTTACCGCATCAACTAATGACATCGTCAATCAGGGTACGTTTTATGCCGCTGGGAATATGAATCTCAGAGCTAATTCAGGCAGCATTATTAACAGCAGCATTGCAAGCACTGGCGGCATCAACAGTGATGCAACCGTCACAACAAACTCATTCAATTTTAATAATAGTGGCGACATCAATGCAGCTAACATTACTGTTAATGCGACAAACAGTTTTTACAATGGCGTGGCGACAATCCCTTCAATTTTTGAAGATTGGGCAAATGCTGTTTATGGCGCGAGAACTTTAATAAAAGATAGCGGCAAGTTTGACTGTAATGGCGTTGGCTTAGCTTGCCAACAATACTGGGTCTATGAGCGGACTATCACTGTTAATCAAAAACTAAGCTCTGCTTTACCCGCAACCAAACCGCAAATGCTTGCCAGCGGCACAATGAATATTAACTGGGGAGCTGGCGGAGGTCGAAATGTAGCGGGAATATTATCTGCAAACACCCTTAACCTTGCGGGTACGGGGAGCTTTGTGAACCAAGATCTTCATTTGGAACAAGTGACATACGGTCAACATTGGATGGTGGATGAGGACGATTGTACTTTATGCAAGATTAATTATATTTTTCGATATGCCAATGCAAACCAATACTTCGATGTGGCTAGTTTGGGTAAAAATGGCGGAGAAGTGGGCTGGGTGACAGGTCATGGAGAGTGGTTAGAGTTATCGCGTGCGGGTAGTTGGAATGCAGACCAGGAAGCTGCTGCTCGCGATGTTTCTGCCAAAGTAGATATTGGTCGTACTTTGCTCAGCACTTCTGGGGCGGGAATTTTTGCGCAAACCTTGAATTATTCAGGCGGCAGCTTAGCCAATCGCGGCTCAGCATTCACTCCTTCTATAAAATCCACCAGCCAAACTGGAGCAACCGCAACAAGTCTTTCTAATGGCACAACCGCCACAACGGGAGTAGCAGCGGTTGCAGGAACTACACTGGTGAATGGCAGTTCTACTGTGGTGTTTAATGGCTTGGTCATTTCGTTACCTACCAATCCAAATGGCTTTTTCGTTGTTTCTAAAGATCCACAATCTAAATATTTGGTGGAAACCAACCCGATGTTTAGTTCAGGACAAAATTTTGTCGGCTCCAATTATTTGGCAAAACGTTTAGGGGTTAATACCGATCAAATTAATTTGCGTCTAGGCAACGCTGCTTATGAAAACTATGTGATTCGTCAGCAACTTATTGACCAAACAGGTAAAAATATTCTCAATGGCTATGCCAGTGAAGATAAAATGATAGAGGGTATGTATACGGCTGCATCTAACAAATCCACTTCACTGGGATTAAGTTGGGGCAAACCGCTGTCAGCTGAGCAAATAGGCAAACTAACAGAAGATATTGTCTGGATGGTAGAAACAGTTGTCGAAGGAAAAACTGTATTAGCTCCTGTTGTGTATTTATCTAAAGCGACTAAAGAGGGAGTACAAACCGGTGCGGTGATTGCTGCAACGGACACTAACATCAAAACCGACATCTTAAGCAATACAGGCGGCAGTATTTCCGGCTCGAAAACCCTTGATATAACCAGTAAAGGCGACATTACTAACACCAGCGGTCGCATTCAAGGTGGTGATGTTAGCTTAACTTCAACCGAAGGCAGTATTGTTAATAAAACGGTTGGCGGAACTACCGAGAATCCAACTTCTTCCAATTTAGGCAAGACTGCCAGCATTCAATCAACTGGCAATCTGTCTTTAGATGCGAAAAAAGACATCAGTGTGATCGGCGCGGAAGTAAAAGCGGGTAAAGACGCAACTCTCACCGCAGGCGAAAACGTCACTCTGGATACGGTTGTTAGCAAAACAGCGACAAACAGCACATCAAAATCTAATGGCGAAATAAAAAATGAAGGCAAGGTCACGACGACTAATACAGGTTCTACCCTTGAAACAGGTGGCAACCTGAAAATTAGCAGTGGCAAAGACACTACAATTGCCAGCAGCAAAGTCAATACGGGCGGCAATCTTGCAGTAGATGCTAAAGGTGATCTGAATATTGTTGACCGCCATGACAAAGTAGAAACAAACACCAGCTCTAGTTCTGGCAACGTAGGCAGTTTCTTTACGGACAGCAAATCAGAAACAACCAAAACAGTCGACACCACCAGCAAAGGCTCATCAATCTCTGTGGGCGGCAATGCGGATTTGAATGCGGGCAAAACGGTCACGTTACAAGGCTCTGATTTAAAAGTCACAGGTGATGCAACAGTTACTGCTACCGATGTGAAAGTGTTAGCGGGTAAAAACACGCACGACAGCACGACTGTTACGAAAACGCATACGTTCATGGGGAATTCCAACACAGAAAGCGGCTCAAGTTCAGGTGCTAGCAGCGAAGCAAAATTTGAAAAGGATTCGATTGCAGGACAAGCCTCTGCTTCAGCAAAAGCCGAAGCGGAAGCACATTCCAGCAGCACTTTTGACATCGTGAATGACAAAACCACCACGAAAGTGACTAGCGATGTCACGCATACCGGCTCAACTATTTCGGCTGGCAATCTGAAAATTAACGCTAAAAAAGACGTGACCCTAGAAGGGGCTAATATTGCGGCAGAAAAGAACGTTTCTGTGTCAGGGGAAACAGTCAATATTACCACTGCCGTTGACACGCATAGCGTCACCACTAAGGTTGATGAAAAAGCTTTCCGGTTGAGTTCAGATAATTCAGTTAAAGCCGAAGCCGGAGCAAGTGCAGAAGCGGGCACAACAAAAATGTCCGCAGAAGCAGAGGCAAGTGCGAAAGCACAAGCGAATACGGATAACTTTTCCGGTTATCTACACAATGAAATCACCACCACAGAGAAAAGCACGACTAACAAAGGCACTTCAATTAAATCCGGTGGCGATACCTCTTTAACATCGAATAAAGATTTAAATCTGACAGGTGCAAAAGTCGACGCGGGTGGCAATGTTGATTTAACTTCAACCAAAGGCAACATCAATATTCAGGCGGCGCATGATACTGAAGATCGCACTTCCACTGTTAAAACCATGACGATTGGTCTGTATGGCACAGCCGATGCGCAAGCAGGAGCAACGACCTCTGCTGCTGCTAAACTCGGTAAAATCGGCGTAGATGCGAATGTAGACGCAACAGCCATAGGTGGAGTGGGCTTTCAATATTCCGATAAAACGCAGGATGAAACCAAAGGAAGCAGCACAGCAGTGGTTTCCAGCATTAAATCAGGTGGAGATTTAACCCGTACCGCAACTGCTGGAAAAATCACGGATGAAGGCACGGCAATTGATGTCGGCGGCAACCTGACGCAATCTGCGAAAGAAATTGAAATGAAGGCTGCTGCAAATACTGAGTATGCAACTAACAAAGAATCCAGCGAAAAATTTAGATTAGGCGTTTATGGTGAGGCAGGAGCTTCCGGTCAAGCAGAAGCAAAAGCGGGGCTTGTGACTACTGCTAGCGTGGATGGTGAGGCTCATGCAATAGGTGGAATACAACTCACTAATAAATACAGTAAAAGTGACTCAAGTAGCAATAAAAGCACTGCTGTGGTGAGCAATGTGAAAGTCGGCGGCAATTTAAACTCCACTTCCACAGGCAAAACCACGCTGGAAGGCACTGTTATTAACACGGGCGGTGATGCAAACATTACTGCCAGTGAGTTGGAATATAAAGCCGCTCGTGATACCGAAAGCAGCACATCGAACTCGCTTGATACAAATCTTTCAATTAAACTGGGTGGCGGTGTTGCAGCAAGCGGTGGTAGTGGTGGCGGTGGCGCAGGATTACAAGCACAAGGCGCACTGAAATTCTCAGCAGAAGGCGATAATAAAAAAGCCGAGTCATCCACAGCAACCGCAGGCTCTATCACATCCGGTGGCAAACTGAATCTTAAAACCACCGAAAAAGATTTAAAACTGGAAGGCACAAATTTAACTTCGGCAGGTGATATGTCGCTCGCAGCAGACAAAGGCAGCGTGATTGTTGATGCAGCGCGTAGCACTTCTTCTAGCACCGGCACAGGCTGGGATGCTGGCATGAACTTAAGTGGTGAAGTGGGTGCTGGCAAAAAATCAGCAGGTATTGAAGCCAGTGGTGGCTACAAAGATTCCGATAAAGCAAAAAGCACTGGCGTTGCATCTAATATTAAATCCGGTGGCAATCTCAACGTTAGCGCGGGCAAAGATGCAAAATTTGAAGGCACAACGCTTGAAGCGGCTGGTGATGCCAAAGTTGATGCCAAAAATAATGTTGAATTCAATGCGGTTAAAAATACAGAAACCAGCAAAAAATTCGATGTCAATGCGGATGTTTCTGTTGGTGGAAATGCCAAAGGTAAATCGGTAGAAGGCTCGCTTGAAGCAGGCTTTAGTTATGAAAATAACAATAAAGTAACCTACAACGCGGCAAGCATTAAATCCGGTGGCAAAAGCAGCGTCAATGCAGGCGGTGATGTCACGTTGCAAGGCGACGTAAAAATCGGCACAGTGGATGCGAAAGGTAATATTGTTAATGACGACAAAGCGATTACCGCAGGCGGCACGGTTAAAAAAGTTGAAACCAAAAATGTAGATGAGAAAACTAAGTTTGGTTTGGATATTGCGGTTGATTTTGAAGGCAAAGGCAAATCAGCAGCGGATAAAACAAAAGCAGCTGACGGTCGTTCACATGATGCCAAAATAAATGAGGCAACAGCTCCGCAAAAAGCCAGCGATGCTAAAGATGGCAGTTACAAAAAAGCAGATGAACATCTTGAGAACGTCAAGAAAACCACTGAAAACAAAACAAAAGACGCAGAAAACAAGTTAACTGATGCCAAAAAAGAGCTGAATGACGCACAGACCAAATTGGATAAAACCAAAGTAGACGCTAACGATTACTCTAACGCTAAAAAAGAGCTTGAGTCAGCGCAAACTAAAGCGAAAGATGCGGAAAAACAAGTTAAGGAAACCAAATCAGATGAGGCAAAAAACAAGTTAGCGGATGCCAAAAAACAGTTGAATGAGGCACAGACCAAACTTGATAAAGTCAAACAAGATACTAAAGAGCAGACTAAAGCTAAACAAGAGTTTGATGCAGCGCAAACTAAAACCCAAAATGCGCAAAAGCAAGTTAACGATACCAAAACAGCAGGTGAAAAACAGGTCAAACAAGCGACAGACAAAGTCACTGAAATGAAAAAACAGGCGGACGCTGAACACGATAAAACAATTGATAATGCAAAAAAAGCAGTCACTGACACAAATGCGGCAAATCAAAAAGCAATCGCCTCAGAAAACAAACAGAGAAAAAATGATGTCGCAACAAACAAAGCTGAAGCATTGAAAAAAGCAGTGGAGGATACTGATAAAAAACTGAAGGATGCGAAAACTAACTCCGACAAACTGCAAGACGCTGATGCAGTGAAAGCGTTGAAAAATTTGGAATCGGACAGTAGTTCTGCGGATAAAAAACTGGTTGATGCCAAAAATGAAGCAACAACTCTGAAAGATGACGCAGAAAAGTTGCAAAAAACGGCTGAAGAGAAAAAAGTCACTGCGGACAAATCTAAATCAGATTCTATCAGCCAAGCTAAAACCGCAGCGGAAAACAAAATAGCCGATGCAATTAAAACAGCAGCAACTGAAAAATCAAAAATTGATAATGATAAGAATTTGAAACCCGATGCAAAAATTGAGGCGAAAAAGAAAATTGATGCTGAGCTTGCCACTACCAAAAAACTAGCAAAGACAGAAAAAGAGCAAGCTATCAATAAAGCGCAAGCGGATCATAAGCAAGCGACAGTAGATGCTAAAGCCTTGTCAAAACAAGCAGTTGAAAAAACCAAAGAAGCGGAACTCAAAGTTGCAACTGCGGAAACCGATGCAGCAGATAAAAAAGATAAACTGGATGTTGCAGTGAAAGAGCGTGAGCAAGTGAAAAAAGACTTAGATGACGCGCAAAAACAATTTGATGATCTTACCTCTGCGAAGGACAAACTGAAGACTTTAGACACCGCTAAAGAAGCGTTTGAGAAAAAATTGGCAGATACCAGAAAACAAGCGGCTGATGAGGTGCTCGCCGTTGGCAAAGATGCAGATGCGAAGAAAAAACAAGCAGAAGCAGATAAACAACTTGCTATCACGAACAAAGACAAAGCAGGCATTAAAAAAGCGGAGGAAGATATTGCTGCCGCCAATAAACTTGTTGCGGATGCAAAAGAAAAAGCATTCAACGATGTGCGTAAAGTTGAAGAAACGGGGCGAAAAGAGCTGAAAGAAGCTAACCGAGAAGCTATGCTTGAGCACAGCAAAGAATCTCTTGCTGCAAAAATTAAAGCGAGTGATGAAAAAATTGCTGATGTACAAACCGCTATAGACAAAGCTCAACAAGTTAAAAGTGACGCAAATAAAACATTGACTGAAAAGGAAACCGCACAAAAAGACAGTAGCAAAAAACTTGATGACGCTAACAGCGCGAAGCAAAAGGCAGAGGACGCTGTTAAACAAAATCCAAAAGATGCAAAAGCTCAGGAAAATTTGAAAAAAGCCACGCAAGCAGTTGAGGATGCCAACAAAGCGAAACAATCTGCCGATACCGCTCTTGCAGATGCGAAAAAAGCTAAAGTTAATGCAGATAAAACAACGGGAGATGAAAGAATAGCTCTTGCCAAAAAACAAGCTTTGCTAAGACAAAAAGAGGCTGCGGATGCCGAACTGAAAGCACTGACTGATAAAAAAACACAGTTTGATGAAGCGAAAAAGAATGCCGCCACACAACTGGCGGATGCTAAAACTAAGGCAGATCAATTGGTGAAAGATGCAGAAGCGAAAGTGACTGCGGCAACAACACCTGAAGAAAAAACGGCAGCTGAAACAGTGCTGGAGGAAACCAAAGCCAAAGCAGAAACAGATAAAGCAGCGGCTGAGAAGTTGCACGATGAAACGGTTGCCACAGCTGATAGAAAATATGAAGGTGCGAAAAAAGCAGCCAAACCAACCAATTATTCTATTATGGATGACATTAAAAAAGGAGGCGACAAAGGTGTTGAACTCACCATGATTAACCAAGTTGTTGAAATACCCAAAAATGCTACCAATGTTACAGCGGTAACAGAAGACGGCGAGGCATTACCAGACTGGGTGAAATTTGACGCAAAAACTGGCACGTTTACGGGTGTTCCTCCGAAAGATTATGAAGGTGATTTGAAAGTTGTGATTAAAGCTGTGCAAGAAGATGGGACGGTCAAATCAATCTCGGTTGAAATTGATAAACGCAAAAAAGAGTAATCGTTTTTCACTGGTTCAGTCTGTCATTTTTTTAAATCTGGCAGACTGAAGAAGTCTGTTTTTGCACAATCAACACACGCTTTGGCAAAGAATACAAATCGCACTGCGTTCATTAAAGGTGCAATAACTGGCGCACCGATTTAGATTCACCTACAATTTATCAACATTCTACGGATAACGGTTTTCAAAGAGTCGTTATCCGTTTTTTTTACTTTCTAAGCAGATAAAAAAGATATGAGTATTAAATCGGATAAATGGATACGCCGGATGGCGCAAGAACACGGCATGATTTTCCCTTTTGAAAGCGGACAAGTCAGACAATCTGAACACGGCAAAGTCATTTCTTACGGCACATCCAGCTATGGCTATGACGTGCGCTGCGCGGATGAATTTAAAGTGTTCACCAATATTAATTCTGTGATTGTTGATCCGAAAAACTTTGATACCAGCAGTTTTGTCGATATAAAGTCTGATGTGTGCATTATTCCGCCCAACTCTTTTGCACTGGCGCGAACAGTGGAATATTTTAAAATTCCACGCGATGTGTTGACGGTTTGCTTAGGAAAATCGACGTATGCAAGATGCGGCATTATTGTCAACGTAACGCCTTTAGAACCCGAATGGGAAGGACATGTTACGTTAGAGTTTTCCAACACCACGCCGTTGCCTGCAAAAATTTATGCCAATGAAGGCGTGGCGCAAATGTTGTTTTTTGGTGGCGATGAAGTGTGCGAAACTTCATACAGAGACCGAGGTGGAAAATATCAAGGACAACAAGGCGTTACATTGCCGAAAGCGTAAGAACTTGGCTAAAAATAACTTCTCGATTTTTGAGTGTTGATGTAGGGGCGAATTCATTCGCCCTAGGCAATTAAAATCGCCCCTACATAAGTCATTGTAAAAAAATCAGGGAGGTTATTATTGACAGAATACTAGGCTCTAGAGACGTTGCAATGCAATGCTCTACGACGGAGAATATTTTTGTCACGCGCTTGTTATCTCTCTACAAAATACAACAAAAGCATAATGAGTTCATTTTCCATAGAGCAAACTCTGCAACAAGCGATTGCCCATCACCGCGCTGGCGAATTGTCACAAGCCGAGCAACTGTATCGGCAAATTCTGCAAATTCAACCACAACATCCTGATGCAAATCACAATTTAGGTGTACTGGCGCAATCACTGAATAAGATGGAACTCGCGCTGCCCTTTTTTAAAACAGCACTCGATGTCAATCCCAAACAAGCACAATTTTGGCTAAGTTATATCGAAGCTTTAATAAAAACCAATCAAATCGAAACTGCGCACACGTTTTTAATCAATGGCAAAAAAGCAGGTTTGCAAGGTGAAAAAACCAACGCATTAACAGAACAACTGGCGCAATTAATGGAAAAATCGCCTTCTGAACTGCAAATAAATCAAGTGGTTGATGTTTTCGGGCAAGGAAATTATCAGAAAGCCGAACAAGCCGCGCGTGAATTAATTCAACAGTTTCCCAAACATCCTTTTGGCTGGAAAGCATTAGGCGTAATCCTCAGTAGCTTGGGGCGATCAGAAGAAGCTTTGCAAATAAAAATAAAATCGGTGGCATTAGCCCCAAACGATGCCGATGCTTTTTACAATTTAGGAAACAATTTTAGAGAGTTACACAGGCTTGAAGAAGCTGAAAAAACCTATCGGCAAGCCATTAAACTGCAACCCGATTTTGCAGATACTTATATTAATTTAGGTCTGACACTGCAAGAATTAGGGCATTTGCTTGAAGCAGAAAAAGTTTACAACCATGTTCTTACTTTAAAAACAGATAACGCAGAATTGTTTTATAACTTTGGCATTACGTTGCAAGAATTAAGACAATTTTCAAAAGCAGAAAAAATTTATCGGCAGGCCATCGCGCTGAAACCGGATCATGCCAAAGCGTATAACAATCTCGGCAATGTGTTAAAAGAATTAGGCTGCTTGCAAGAGGCGCACGATTGTTATCGAACAACCTTAACCCTGCAACCCGATTGTGCGGACGCGCAAAGCAATGTGCTTTATTTATATGATTACGTTGAAAATTATTGTGCGGAATTTCGCTTTAAAGAAGCCAAACATTACGGTGAAATTGTGGCTAAAAAAGTTGCGCTGCCTTATCGACAGTGGCTTTGTGCATCACCCGCAAATCGCTTGCGGATAGGATTTGTGTCTGGTGATTTTCGTAATCATCCGGTCGGGTATTTTTTGGAAAATATGTTAAGGCATTTAGCACAGCAAGATTTTGAATTAGTTGCTTATTCTGCTTGTCGGACAGCAGATGAGGTGACAGAGCGGCTTAAAAATTATTTTACGCAGTGGCAACCTATTTTCACATTAGATAATGCGCAGGCAGCGCGGTTAATTCATCAAGATGGAATACATATTTTATTTGATTTATCAGGGCACACCGGATTTTCACGCCTGCCGTTGTTCTCATGGAAACCCGCGCCGTTGCAAATCAGTTGGTTAGGGTATTGGGCAACCACTGGCGTTGCCGAAATAGATTATGTGTTAGTCGATAAAGTCGGTGTGCCGGAAACTCAGCAAATTTATTTCACCGAAAAATTAGCCTATTTGCCCAATACACGCTTATGTTTTTCTCCGCCGAATGTTGAACTGGCGGTTGCGTCATTGCCAGCCTTGAGCAACGGTTACATAACCTTTGGATGTTTTCAAAATTCCACCAAAGTCACCGATGAAGTATTGGAATTATGGCAAAAGATTTTAACGCATCTGCCGACTGCGCGATTGCGTTTTCAAAGTAAGCAACTTTCGGATGAAAAATTTGTGCAATCTTTTTGGCAGCGTTTGCAAAACCAAGGGATTGATTGCCAACGTGTGAGTTTTCATGATGCGGCTAAGCGCGAACAGTATTTAGCTGCCCATGCGCAGGTTGATTTGATTTTAGATACGTTTCCGTACACCGGCGGCACGACAACTTGCGAAGCCTTGTGGATGGGCGTTCCTACTTTAACTTTGGTGGGAGAAAGTTTGTTAGCGCGACAAGGTGCAAGCTTGCTATCTGCGGCGGGTTTATCGGATTGGATTGTGTACGATAAACAGAACTATTTTGAAAAAGCGATTCAGATAGCAACAGAAGTAACAGAGCTTGCCACATTACGCGCCCGCTTGCGTGAACAAGTGTTAGCGTCGCCTTTATTTGATGCGCCGCTGTTTGCGAAAAACTTTGCACAAGTGTTGCAAGCACTTTGGCATGACAGAAAATTTGCAGATTAAATGTTGATGAAAAAACGGCTAGTTTTTTGAAATCTGGAAGGTTTAGGCGATAAATTTTTTCTTAACGACTTAACGTGTAACTAAAACAGTTTTTGTGAATTTTCAAGCATCTGAAATTTTCAAAACGACCAGTCGTCTTAAAATAATTTCAAAAATGACCGGTCGTCTTTAAAATTTTTTGCATAACTTTTAGCTGAGGAGATTTGTTAAGAAACGTGCATTTAATAATCTCGACAACTGTAGGAGCGAATTCATTCGCACAGTGCGGATAAATCAGCATCTACATTAACATTCAGAAATTGGGAGGTTATTTTTAGCCAAGTTCTAAGCAAGCACAACTTGATTGCGCCCTTGCGATTTAGCAAGGTACAACGCATCGTCTGCGGATTTCACCAATGTGGCGGATTTTTGCTGGGGATTTGGGGAAACAATGGCAACCCCAATGCTGACTGTGACGGTTTTTAACGTTGATAACTCATGTTCTAAATTCAAATTTTCAACATTCTCACAAATGTTTTTTGCAAGCGAGAGCACTATTTCTAAAGAAGTGGACGGACATAAAAATGCAAATTCTTCGCCGCCATAACGCGCCACTAAATGATCTTCGTTGCTGATGGTTTCTTTTAACACGGCTGCGATTTTGCGCAAACACTCATCGCCAGCTTGATGTCCGTAATGGTCGTTATATTTTTTGAAAAAATCCACATCTAACATTGCCAAAGCAATCGACTGTCCTTCACACAGCACGCGCTGCCATTCAAGGGCTAAAAACTCATCAAATCGGCGACGATTGGGAATATTTGTCAAAGCATCGGTGGTGCTCAATGCCATGAGTTGGCGATTGGTTTCTTGTTGTTCGACACTCAATTCTTTGAGTTTTAATTCTGCGGTTAAAGCCGCTTGCAGGCGTTCATTGAGTTGTTGCAAATGCAGTTCTTTTTTATGCAGTTGTTTAATTAATTCAGCTTGTTGCAAATTCAGTTCGGTGAGGGCTGCATTTTTTTGCGCAATATTTTGATCTTGCAGATATTTATGCAGAGCTTCTGTGACGGTAAGTTTAAAGTCCGCGTGATGCCAAGGCTTTGCGATATAGCGGTACAGCATGGCGTATTTAATGGCATTGGCAACGCCTTCAATGGTGGCATGACCTGTGAGCATGATTTTGATGGCGTTTGGCAATTTCTGATGAATTCGTTGCAACACCTCATCGCCTTTCATTTCTGGCATTAGATAATCGGAAATGACAAGCGGAATTGCGTAGTTGCTTGCTTGTAATTCATCAATCAAATCAAGTGCATCTTGTCCACTTTCAGTGACTTCAATTAAATAGTCGCCTAAAAAAATATTTTTCAATTCAGCTTTTAAAGCATTCAGTATCATGACTTCGTCATCAACACACAGAATAATTTGTTTAGACATAGAGTTTCTCAGATAAAAAGTTTCCAAGTTAAACTGATGAAAAAAATCAGACAAGGAGGGTTGGTTTTTAGGTTATACAAACAACTTGAATAACGCGCAAACACTTATCATTTTATAGGACAGGTGGCATGAAAGAAAGTAGCGGGTATGTTTTTCGCTTAATAGCTGCTTTTTACTGTTAGTGTTCAAACTTGTGAATGCGATAGAATTAGCAGCGAAAATAATTCACTTATTCTGCAAAGGGGAGACTTATGAAAAATGTATTGGAATTTGAACTGGATGGACAACTTATTTGCATTCAAGGGGCTGAAGAAGCTGAATCGCGTTCCCGTGGTAGTCGTGGTGAAAGTAATGAAACTACCGTGCCGCGCGAACTTAACAGCATATTTGCGCAGATTGCGCCCGTAGGAAACGCACTGCTAAAGTCACTGAAAGATATTAATACGCCTGATGAAATCAATTTGGAGTTTGGCGTAAGCTTGGGCGGCAAAACAGGGATAATCTTTGCTTCGGCAGAAACTGAAGCGACGTTTAAAGTCAGTATTACTTGGAAAAACGACAAAACACCTGCTTAAATCGTTTTGAACACGATTGAGCGATGACAAGATTTACAGTATTTAGTTTGATAGAGAAAAGTAATCTTGTTAATCGAAAAATCTGTGAAATCGTGTTCAAAAACTTTATTTCAAAAGGATAATTGCATGAATAAAATAAAAATTCTGATTTTGGCGGCGAATCCTAGCGATACAGACAAGCTTGAGTTAGGGCAGGAATTGTTGAAGCTGGAATTGTTACGGCAAAATTCCAAGTTTAAAGAGTCTTTTGAATTAAAGTTTGAACTTGCCGTACAAGATGACGATTTACAACGCGCTTTGCTGGACTTTCAGCCTGATATTGTGCATTTTTGCGGTCACGGAGAAGTAGACGGCTTGTTTTTATGCAATCAAGAAAATAAAAAACAGTTTGTTCATGCTGAGGCGATTAGCAATTTATTCAAATTGTTTGCTGATAAAGTTCGTTGTGTGGTGCTGAATGCTTGTTATACCGAAGATCAAGCAAAGATGATTTCAGAGCATATTGATTATGTAGTAGGAATGAATAAAGCAATCGGTGATGAGGCGGCGATTAAGTTTACAACTGGATTTTATAACGCCGTTTTTTCAGGTGAAGACTTTAAAAAAGCTTACGAATTAGCTTGTAATGCTATAGATTTAGCCAATATTCCTGAATACGCCACGCCTGTTCTACAAACCCGCCGCCAAACTTTCGTTCCCTCTTTCAAACACGATGTTTTTATCAGTTTTGCCGATGCCGATGAAAAATGGGCTGCTGATTTCATAGTTTACTTAACCAAACAACTGAAACAAAAACTTCAAACCGCTGATGGTTTTCAGCTCTACACAGGTAATGATTTTAGCCAAGTGGAACATTCTGCAACTTTAATGGTGATTGCATCGCCTGCTTATTGCCAACAATATCAAGCGCAATTAGATGTGTTAAAACAACAAAACAAATTGTTTTTCATTGAAAAAGAACCTTGCAATCCTCGCCCTGAAGCGTTAAAAGGATTTGTTCCGACTAAGTTTTGGCGTTATGACGATAGCGAAGGAATGATGTTTTTTAATGGTGGCGATGACTATTTTGTGCAAGCGGATAAGTTGGCAAACGAAGTTGCAAACCGATTGCTAGAGTTAAAAAAGCAACATCAAAGCAAGCAACGTTTTGAAGCGGAGCATCAAGCAGAAACAGAAAAAACGGCATCAATAGAGGCTTCGGTTTTCTTAAATAGCGCACCGGAGGATTTACAGTTAAGCCAATATATAAAGTCGTTATTAAAGAAAAATGGCGTTAAGTGTGTACTTGAACCTATGCCGCGTACTAGCAATCTTTCGCCACAAGATATGCGTGATGATATAGAAGAGAAAATTTTAGGGTGTGATGCGGTATTGGTTCTTTGTGAACAAACCACCGCAGTTTGGGCAAGTAAGCAAATTATGAATTGCCTAAAATTGCAGCGTAAAGGTGAAACATCTTTCAGAATAGTTGCGGTACACGGAGGAAAAAATCATTCTGATTTGGGGATTGATTGGGAGAAGTTAAAAACATACCTTTGCCCTCCACAGCAAGTCGAATCTTATTTGCAGGACTTTATCAGAGAGTTAGCATGATAAACATCCATGATTTATTGCAGCAAGGCGAAAATGCTGCGATTGAATCCAAAGAAATTCTATTTGCAGAGTTAATGCGCCTGTTTCAACAAAGCGGTGTATTTCATTATGATGCCATTGCCTTAGAAAACACCGATATTAAACAACTTAATTTAACCAAAATTGCGCAATATTTTGATAATTATCAAGTCGATTTTTCAAATGAAGAACAGCCAGAAATTTTATTAAAAAATACCGATATATTGGCAGAAAATTATCAAGTGACGATTGCGGGTTTATTAATATTTGGCATAAACCCACAAAAATGGCTGCCGAGTGCTTGTATTTCGTTTGCGCATTTTGCAGGTGATGATATTTCAGAAGAACTCATTGATAATCAAGTAATTTCTGGAACATTGGATTATCAAATTGATACGGCTTTAGCGATTATTAAAAATAATACTTTGTCGCCTTCAATGATTAACGGCACACGCACCGAAACACAAAAATTTAATTATCCTGATAAAGTATTTCGAGAATTATTAGTCAATGCTTGTGTGCATCGCAATTATGCGATTTCTGGTTCACGGATTCGGATTTTTATGTTTGATAATCGAATTGAATTTATGAGTCCTGGAAAATTACCCAACACCGTTACCATTGAAAAATTAGGGTATGGCGTTTCATACTCCATTAATCCGGTGATTGTGAAATTTATGGAAAATTTACGTTACATTGACAAATTGGGCAGAGGTTTACCGATGGTGTGCAAAATAGCCAAAGATAACGGCAAAACGGTTAAGTTTGAAGAAATTGGCGAAGAGTTTAAAGTGACTTTGGAGTTATAAAATGAATAAGCAAGCAATTAAAAAAAGTAAAATCCAAGAACAGGAAACGGATTTCAAATTTTGGCAAACGCAGTCTTATGAGGCACGGCTTGAGGCATTAGAGCAAATCAGAACCGATTATATTTTATGGAAATATCATGTTGAACCAAGATTTCAAAGAATTTATCGCGTTGTTAAGTTAAAAGATAAACCATGAGCAACCAACCTTACATCGGCTTACGCCCGTTTGAACGAAATGAAACCGATATTTTTTTCGGGCGCGAAACCCACAGCGATGAATTAATCAATCGTTTAGGCTCAAACCATTTTCTGGCGGTGATTGGCACGTCCGGTTGTGGCAAGTCGTCATTGGTGAAAACTGGACTCATCGCTGGTTTAGAAGCAGGTTATTTAGCCAAAGCCGGAACGCATTGGCATATTGTGGAAATGCGCCCAGGTCAGCAGCCGTTTCAGGCTTTAGCGGGAAAACTTTTGGCGGAATTAAAAGCGGTTTTGCCTGCCCATGAAACAGTTGAAAGCTTGGCAGACAAGTTGCGGCAAGGTTCGCTCAGTTTGCATGAATTATTAGCGCAACATCCTTTGCCAAATCATGCGCAGTTGCTGATTGTTTGCGATCAGTTTGAAGAGATTTTTCGTTATTTTCAGCATGGTGAAGCTGCGGAAGCGCGAAACTTTGTCAGTTTGTTGCTCGCCAGCAGCAAACCTTATCCACTGACGACAGGTGTTGTTTCAAATTCGCTGTATGTAGTGATAACGATGCGCTCGGATTTTTTGGGTGATTGTGCGCAGTTTGCAGGATTGGCAGAGGCAATTAACAGCGGTTTGTATTTAACCCCGCGTTTGGATGCTCAGCAGTTACGCGCGGCGATTGAGGAGCCGGCGTTTGTGTTTGGCGGTGAGGTTGAGCCGGCGTTGGTGACGCAGTTGTTGGAGGATGCTGGGAATAATCCAGACCAGTTGCCGTTGTTGCAGCATGTGTTGATGGTTATGTGGCGATTTGCCAAAAAACAGCCGACTGATGGCGTTATCAAATTAGATTTGGCGACGTATGAAAAAGCGGGAAAATTAAAAAATGCGTTGTCACAACATGCGGATGTGATTTTTGAGCAAATGCTTTCTGCTGAACAACAACGAATTGCAGAAGTTTTGTTTCGTAATTTAACCGAAAATGATGACAGGCTGCGTGATACCCGTCGTCCGGTTCTGTTATCTGAAGTTGCTGAATTAGCTGGTGTACAGTGGCAGCAAGTTGCTGAAGTTGTTAAAGATTTTCGTGAAAATGAACGCTGTTTTTTATCGGCAAAGCCTGAAATATTAACACCAGAGAGTTTATTGGATATTTCGCATGAGAGTTTAATTCGGCAATGGCAGCGGTTGAAAAACTGGGTGAAAGATGAAGCGCAAGCAGCAGAGCTGTATCGGCATTTGCTGGAAAGCGCGTTGCGTTATCGCAATAAGCAAGTAGGGTTATTGCAGTCGCCAGAATTGGACATTATGTTGCAATGGCAAAAGAATTTTCAGCCGACTGCAAGTTGGGCAAAGCGTTATGGCAAATATGCAGAGGATTTTGATAAAGCGTTGGCTTTTTTAGCGCAAAGTGCCAAGCGGCAACGTTTAAAAAAAGTAGCTTATGTGCTGTTGTTGCTGGTGATGACAAGTTTGGCGGGGGTGGCAAGTTGGAAGTGGAAAGTTGCCGAAAATTATAAAAATTTAGTGGTTATGCAGGCTAACTCCGTAAACTCACCAGACTCTATTGATGCTAACAAGAAAGCAGATTTGTTACAAAAAACTATCGGTCTCTTGGAAAAAGAGGGCATTGATTCTAATGATAAAGAACTTCAAAGCTTCATCGCATATAGCAGTGGTCACTTAGCTAATATTTATTTGAGTTTTTTGCCAGATAATGACAAGTCTTTGCTCTATGCAAAAAAAGCAATGTTACTTTTTGAAGAGATAGTCAAAAAAGACCCTAATAATATCATCGAAAAAAAGAGACTCCTCATTACCTACAAAATGATAGGAGAGATTTATTTAAAGGTTAATGAAGCTGATAAAGCATTAAGCCTTTATCAACAGACTTTAAAAATTAGTGAGCAAATTGCCAAACAAGACCCGAATAATAGCGAGGCGCAGCGGGATTTGTTTGTCAGTTTTATTAACTTAGGTAACTTGGAAAAACAACGCAAAAACAAAGCCGCTGCCAAAGTTTGGTTTGAAAAAGCGTTGCCGATTGCCCAAAAATTGGCAGAGGATAAAATGAATTATCAAGCGCAGCAGGATTTGAAAGAGCTTTTGAACACGATGAAAGGATTATAGGATAGACAGGATTAGGTTGAGGTGTAAAACAACGCAGATGGAAACAAAACAACGCTTGTAAATGCAAAGAATAATCCTGTTAATCGCAAAATCCTGAAAATCGTGTTCAAAAAGGAGAAAACATGGAAAACGAACACCTCACTCACCGCATCATCGGCTGCGCGATGACAGTCCATTCCACTCTCGGTTGTGGTTTTCAAGAAGTCATTTATCAACGCGCCTTAGAAATTGAAATGCACTACAACGGCTTGCGCTTTGAACGCGAAAAAGAAATGGAAATTTTTTATCGCAGTTACAAAATTGGCACTCGCCGCGCCGATTTTTTTATTGAAAATTGCACCATGTTGGAATTAAAAGCCGTTTCGCAACTGGATGACAGTCACAAAGCGCAAGCGATTAATTATTTAGAGGCCTACAACATGCAAACTGGATTGCTGATAAATTTTGGTGCGAAAAGCTTGCAGTTTAAGCGGTTGTATAACAAACACTTTTTGAACTCGATGAAAGGATTATAGGATGGACAGGATTCAATCGTGAAATCGCAAAATCCGTTGAATCGTGTTCAAAAATCAACAAAATGGAGAAAACAAAATGAAATTAATCTACTTGGACGTATGCTGTCTTAATCGCCCTTTTGACAGCCAAAGCCAAGAAAGAATCAAATTGGAATCCGAAGCCATTATCCTTATTTTTAAACACATCGAAACAAACGATTGGCAATGGGTAAGTAGCGAAGTCGTTGATTTTGAAGTTGAAAAAATCCCCAATCTCGAAAGAAAATACCGTATCCAATCCTTAAGAATATTTCCACACCGTTTTATACAATTGGATGAAAACATCATCCAACGCGGCGAATTATTGGATGTGAAAGGCTTTGGCACTTATGATGCTCTTCATATTGCCTGTGCTGAACAAGGAGAAGCTGAATTATTTTTAACAACTGATGATAAATTGCTCAAATTAGCTTCTCGACATCAACAAGACTTAAAAATCCGTATTATCAATCCATTGCATTGGTTGCAAGAGGTACTCTATGAAACACGAAATGACATTAGCTGAAATAAGACAAACCGGTATTCAATTATTAACCAGTCATTTAGGCATTGAAGGTATGATGCGGTTTTTTCAGCAAACTGAAATAGGCACAGGAAATTACACCGAAGAAAGAAAACAATGGTTAATTAATTCTGATGTCAGAAGTTTAGCCAATGAAATTATTAAACATCGTCAAAATAAAAAAAATAAAAAAGCAGAATAGGATTTGTAAGAGCTTTTGAATACGATGAAAGGATTGTAAGATGGATAATATTGTCTGAATCAGGATTTGCAGGATATGTTTTAATCAAGAAAATCTTGAAAGCTTGTGTTTAGTTAATTAGAAGGTTTGAATATGATAACGCTAATGATTTACCTTGTATTTTTTATGCTGATTGGTTTATTAATGTATTATTTCAGAAATGATAACCAAGATAATCTATATTTGAATGGATTAGAAATTCTATTATCTGGATTATTGATTGGCATTTTAGTTTCACTAGCCATTCCTGTTTATAATAATTACATAGAAAAAGCTAAAAACAGTAAATATATTTCTCAAATCGCTGATTTCAAGCTAGATGCCTCAATTTATTATGCAGAACAGGGTATTTGGCCGCCCGCAAAAGAACAAAAAAGCTATGATAATAAAATTAAAAATACATTAAATAATAACGGTGTCATTGTGATTGATAACAAAGAAAAAAATCAACAATTGGTTGTCACAGGCTTAATCAGAAAAGATGAACAAGGCACAGTCAGTGATAGTATTCTTTGGCTCTGTGGTTATGCTAAAGCTCCATTAGGTTATTCAAAATCGCCTGATATTCCATCAACCACTATTCCCGCATCGCAATTACCTAGCGGTTGCGATTATTAAAAGGAGACAGATTTGAAAAATATTAACTTAACCAACGAAGAGCTTGCAGATTTTTTTTCTGAATTTGCTATTTTAAGAAAGGCTCAAATTTCTGAAAAAGAAGCCTTGCAAATGATGAATGACGGTGAGGGAAAAAAGAATAGGGAATTGTTTTTAACAACGTTAATGGAAGCTTCTGATTTAGTTGCAGGGCTTAAACAATTTCCGGCTGTTATTCCTGAATACATTATTGCTTTATTAGAAAAAAATAACAGTAAAGTTAACGTTTTAGAGGATATTGCTGAATACTTAACAGGGTTGTCTCTGACTTATAACGGCGTTTCATACAAACAGCAAATAAAAGCAGCGTTCCTTTATCCAATTATCGTGTTATTTTTTTTGTTGGTTTTTTCTACTTTAATGCTGGTGTTTGTTGTGCCTGCTTTTGACTTTATGTTTAAAGGTTTTGGTAAAGAACTTCCCGCTTTTACACAATTATTTATTAGTTTGTCACAAGCATTGCAACACAACTGGCTTATATTTTTCATCAGTCTTGTGATCATCATCCAAGTTTGGCGTTTTTCTATTGCTCGTTTTGAAAGTTTTCGTAAATTTGTAGGCGAGGTGATATTAAAAACGCCCTTCATTGGCGCATTCATTAAAACAATTGAATCGGCAGTAGTGATTAAAGCCTTTCTCCTATTATGCAGTTATCAGTTTGATTTAGCCCAAGCATTGCGTTTATCCGCTAGCGCGACTCACAATACGGTATTCAAAATCGCCTTAACGGAAAGTGCTGATAACGTTGCAAAAGGCAGTGGATTAGCCGATAGCTTGAAACAAGCGCGGATTTTTTCAGCAAAAACACTGCGTTTATTAAACGCATTTGAAAAAACAGATGAATTAAAAATTTTAAATACGCTGGAGCAATCCTATCAAACGCAGATTCCTATAGGGGTTAGCGTATCATTACGAATATTAAATGTTGTTTTATTAATAGTTTGTTGGATTGCTGTAGGGTCAATGGTCATTGCGATGTATTTGCCTATGTTTATGATGGGCGAAGCTGTCGGCTAAGGAGATTTTATGAAAAAAAATGCACAACACGGTTTTACCTTGATAGAGCTAATGGTCGTTGTGGCGATTATCGGCACTTTGGCATCCATTGCGATACCGGCTTATCAAGACTATATGACGCGGGCAAGAGTGGCTGAGGTGTTTGAACTTTCATCACCTGTTAAAAGAGCCATTGCCGATTATTACGCTTATCACGGTGAAATGCCGAAAGATAATCAGGCTCTTTTTTTAGCCAAGCCTGAGCTGCTGCAAGGTAAACGGGTCAAATCAATGACTGTTGAAAATGGGGCTATTCAGATGGTTGTGAATATGCTGAGTCAGAATAAGTTAGATACGATCAGTATTCGCCCTGTGGTTTTTAAACGAACAACAGACAATACTGAACCTACCGATTATCTGCTTTGGGTTTATGGCAATTGCCCTACATACTTTCCTGACAGCATGGAGGTGTTAGGGGTTAATAAATCAACCATTGCTGAAAAGTTTACCAAATGCTAACGGGTGAAAAAATGAAAAGACAAAGCGCGTTTACCTTGATTGAATTAATGATTGTAGTGGCGATTATCGGTGTTTTGGGCAGTATGGCAATGCCTACTTATCAAAGTCGGATTATTAGGGCGCAAATTTCAGAAGGTGTTGAGATTTCTAATTTTGTTAAAAAAAACATCGGCGAGTATTATCAAAAATCGCATACTTTTCCGCTGGACAATGCTCAGGCAGGGTTGCCTAAATCCACTTATTTAATTGGTAATTACGTTACAGAAATTGAAGTGGTGCAGGGGGCGATTCATGTGCATTTAGGCAATCGAATTAATGCGCATGTTAAAGGCAAAATTTTAACCTTTAGACCCGCAGTAGTAGAAAATAGCCCCAATAGCCCGATTTCATGGGTTTGTGGTGATGCGCAGGCTGTGTCAGGCATGAAGGCGATGGGGGATAATAAAACCAATGTGCCGCCGTCATTTTTAGAAATGGATTGTCGCAAATGGGGTTAAACAAATCAGCCAAAACCGGAAAACTATCAAAACTCAAAACTAAACCGCATCTAATTTGAGATCCTGTATTTTTTTGGTGAGCCGTAGAGATGCAATATTTTGCATCTCTACACGATTGAATGGCGTTTAACCATTAAAAACAAACGGGGGGATTGAAGAAAAAAACAGCAGAGTTAATCAAAAAAAAGCTTTTAGAAGAAATAGGCTTTATGAATTTTATAGGATGCAGAAATTATCACGAAACTCCAAAATACTTAGGTTCGCTGCAAAATAATTTCTAAAACCAATTTGCTGCCAAAATAGGCTAGTAACAATAAGATAAATCCGGCAATTGTCCAACGTATTGCCGTTTGTCCGCGCCAGCCATAACGCAATCTTCCCAGTAATAAAGCCGAAAAAATCAGCCACGCAATAATGGATAAAACAGTTTTATGCGCCAAATGCTGAGCAAATAAATCATCAATAAAAGCCACGCCGCTGACTAATGACACGGATAAAAACACTAATCCCATTGCCAACATTTGAAACAATAACGATTCCATAGTTTGCAAAGCAGGAAGGCGCAAAATAAACTTTTTCGGTTGGTGATTTTTCAGTTGGCGTTCTTGTATCGCCAGCAATACCGCTTGCAAGGCGGCAATATTTAGCAAGCTGAACGCAATCACCGAGCTTAAAACATGCGTGCCCATTTCCCAACTATAGGTTTGTAAGCTGCGCAGTTTTTCAGGAAAACACATATCCAGCCCTAACATAATCGCTGCGAGTGGAAAAATAGCAATGCCAAGTTTTTCAACAGGTTTTGTTAAGCTGGCAAGCAAAAGCAATAAAGCGACTAACGCCGAAACCATTGAGGCTGTGCTGAACAGGCTAAAATTAAAGCGATTGGTTTGCATCACCGCCAGCGCAATAAAAAACAGATGTCCACATAAACCGAGCCATGCTGGGTAAACAACAGTATATGAAATAACTTTTTGCTCACGATTTTTCAGCAATAAAACGCTGCTGGTGAGATAAGCGCAGAGAGTTAGAATGCCGAGTAATGTTGGGGTCATGGTTTTAAACGCTCTTGTTGATTTTATAGTCTAATAATCGAAAGAAGTTGTGAAATGATATGTTAATATATTGGGTCTATTTGTCCTAATGCTGCCTTTGTATTGCGCAGCTAATCTGGCAAAAGCGATAGGAACTGTCATTGTCTTCAGTGACAGGACGCTGGTTTGAATTAATAATAATGATTAAAGTGCAACTATGTTTGATAATTTAACCGACCGTTTAAGCGGTACGCTGAAAAAAATAAAAGGTCAGGGCAGACTGACTGAGAGCAATATTAAAGATACGCTGCGCGCAATACGCATCGCATTGTTAGAGGCAGATGTCGCGCTGCCTGTGGTGACTGAATTTATTGAGCGCGTGAAAGAAGGCGCGTTAGGACAAGAAGTCAAAACCAGTCTGACACCTGGACAAGCTTTAACTAAAATCGTGCAAAACGAATTAATTAAAGTAATGGGCGAGGCAAATGAGGGCTTAAACCTGCGAGCAAATCCTCCGGTAATTATTTTAATGGCGGGTTTACAAGGGGCAGGAAAAACCACGACGGTTGCTAAATTAGGTCGCTGGCTGCAAGAAACGCAAAAGAAAAAAGTCGGTGTGGTGAGTGCTGACGTGTATCGTCCAGCGGCGATTAAACAATTGGAAACATTGGCAAATGACACGGGACTGGTGTTTTTTGAAAGTGATTTATCGCAAAAACCAGTAGATATTGCGAATAATGCAATTGAGGCTGCGAAAAAACAATTTTTAGATGTTGTGATTGTCGATACTGCCGGTCGTTTGCATGTTGACGATGAAATGATGGCTGAAATCAAAGCACTTCATGCTGCGATTAATCCAATCGAAACGCTGTTTGTGGTTGATAGTATGACGGGGCAAGATGCCGCGAATACTGCGAAAGCGTTTAATGATGCGTTACCATTGACAGGCGTTGTATTAACCAAAGCAGACGGTGATGCACGCGGTGGGGCGGCGTTGTCAATTCGTCAGATTACTGGCAAACCGATTAAGTTTATCGGGATGGGCGAAAAAACGGACGCGCTGGAATTGTTCCACCCAGAGCGGATTGCCTCGCGTATTTTGGGAATGGGCGACGTTTTATCGCTGATTGAAGAAATCGAGTTAAAAACCGATAAAAAAGTTGCGGAGAAACTGGCGCAGAAGCTGCAAAAAGGCAAAAGTTTTGACATGGAAGATTTCAAAGCGCAATTGCAGCAAATGGAAAAAATGGGCGGCTTGAGTTCTATGATTGATAAACTGCCCGGCATGAACGAAATTCCGCAAAATTTGCGCGATAAAGTGAATGACAGAGAAGTGGCGCGGCAAATTGGTGTGATTAACTCAATGACATTGGAAGAGCGGCGTTTTCCTGATTTAATTAAAGGCAACCGCAAAAAACGTATTGCCGCAGGTTGCGGGCAAGAATTGCAGGATGTAAACCGAATTCTGAAGCAATACACCATCATGAATAAAATGATGAAAAAGTTCAAAAAAGGTAATTTAACAAACATGATGCGCGGGATGAAAAGCAACGTGCGCAATCTGAGAATGTAAATTATCAACCTCATAGCGTAACTGAGTGGGGCTAAGACTGACTCAGTTACGAAATAAAATTCACGCTTTTATACTGTATAAATGCAGCTTAAAGCTGTTTAATCTGTAAATATTTTAACGATTTAGTGAATTTACTCTTCACATATTTAAAAAATCGCGTAAGATAGGCAGATTAAGTTTTCGATTATTGTTTTTTTAAGGAATTTACTCGATGGTAACCATTCGTCTTGCTAGAGGTGGCGCGAAAAATCGTCCATTTTATCATGTAGTTGTAACTGACAGCAGAAACAGCCGTGATGGACATTATATTGAACGCCTTGGTTTTTTTAACCCTTTATCTCGTGGTAACGAAGAAAGAGTGCGTTTAGATGCAGCTCGCGTTGAATACTGGAAATCAGTGGGCGCACAGCCTTCTGACCGTGTTGCGCAATTGATTAAAATGGCTAGTAAAGCTGCTGCCTAGTAGTGTCGTTATCTACAGAGCAATACATAGTCGTTGGAGAAGTTTCCGGCGTTTTTGGTATAAAAGGCTGGATTAAAGTTTATTCGTTTACTGAGCCTAGGGAAAATATTTTAAATTATTCTCCTTGGGTTTTGCGCAAAGGCAATGAGCTTAAGTCTGTTGAAGTATTGGATGGAAACTTACAAGGTAAAGCTGTCGTTGCTTGTTTGTCGGGTATTACAGACCGCGATATGGCTGCAAGTTTAGGTGGTTACGAAATAGTGATAGAGGCTAGTTTGTTACCAGAGCCAGAAGAGGGTGAGTATTATTGGCGCGACTTAATCGGTTTAAAAGTTGAAACTGAACAAGGAATCGCGTTAGGGGTCGTTGATTACTTACTGGAAACTGGTGCAAATGATGTGCTTGTGGTTAAAGATGGCGATAAAGAACGGTTAATTCCGTTTTTGCAAGGGCAGTTTGTAAAAAGCATTAATCTCGAATCTGGCATGATGATTGTCGATTGGGATCCTGAGTTTTAATTGCTTATGCGTTTTGATGTCATCAGTCTGTTTCCTGAGATGATTATGGAAACAGCTCGATACGGTGTAACTGGCAAAGCCATTGAAAACGGTATAGTGGGTTTATCAGCGTGGAATCCTAGAGATTACACGCACGACAGACATAAAACCGTTGACGACAGACCTTATGGTGGTGGGCCTGGCATGGTGATGAAGTATCAACCCTTGTTTGAGGCTGTCACAGCGGCTAAACAAAGCCAAAATACCGCACACTGTAAAGTTATCTGCTTATCCCCACAAGGCAAACCAATTACTCAGGCACTTTTAGCAAGTTGCACTGATTACTCACAGCTTATTTTGGTGGCTGGACGTTACGAAGGCATAGATGAACGCTTTATCTCCAATGTTTGTGATGAAGAGTGGTCATTAGGTGATTATGTTATCAGCGGTGGTGAGTTAGCAGCATTAATCATTATTGATGCGGTTACGCGCTTAATGCCCGGTGTTTTGGGTGATGAAAACTCTGCTGAACAAGATTCACACAGCCATGGCTTGCTAGACTGTCCACATTTTACTCGCCCCGAACAGCTTGATGTAGGAGTTGTGCCAGCGGTATTGCTGGGCGGTAATCATGCACAAATAGAACGCTGGCGATTAAAGCAAGCCTTAGGGCGAACTTGGTTGCGCCGACCTGATTTGTTAGAAAATAAAACGCTAAACGCCGAGCAGCAAAAACTGCTGGAAGAATTTAGAATTGAAGTTGATGTTAAATAGGGTGTTGTAATGAGCAAAATTATACAAGAATTAGAAGCCGCACAAATGAAACAGAATGTGCCAGAATTTGGTCCTGGTGATACTGTCGTTGTGCAAGTAAAAGTAAAAGAAGGCGACAAAGAAAGATTTCAGGCTTTCGAAGGCGTTGTGATTGCAAAACGTAATCGTGGCTTAAACTCTGCGTTCACAGTAAGAAAAATTTCTTATGGCGAAGGTGTTGAAAGAGTGTTCCAAACCCACAGTCCTGCAATTGGCGAAATTACCGTAAAACGTCGTGGTGTTGTACGTCGTGCTAAATTGTACTATTTGCGTGATTTGACTGGTAAAGCAGCAAGAATTAAAGAAAAACTTTAATTCTGGAATCTCTGTTTTCCAAATCTAAAAAAGACAGCTCTTACGCTGTCTTTTTTTTGTCCTTTTTTTAGAAAAAACAATCACTCACCGCTTGTCATGCCACTATTAACGTTATCTTTTTTAGTGGGTATTGTGCTGGTACAGCAATTTTCGCAATTACCCAATTTTTATGGGCTGGCGATTTGCGCTGTGCTAATAATTGGATGCGCATGGAAACGCTATTGGCATATTTGCTTGTTTTTAGTTGGTTTTTTGTGGGCGAATTTGTTTGCACTGGATAGATTATCCGAGCAATTGCCTAAAAATCTCGAAGATAAAGAACTGAATATTTCAGGCTATGTTATTTCTTTACCACAAGCCGATTCGCGGCGAGTTACATTTGATCTTCAAATCACGGAAGCAGCAGAAAAGCTCCCTAATAAAGTCCGTTTAAGCTGGTACAACGCCACGCAAACTGTAAAAGCCGGTCAACATTGGCAATTCACGGTAAAACTAAAACGTCCGCACGGCATGTTTAATCCGGCTGGTTTTGATTATGAAACCTGGTTATTTTCTCAAAATATTGGCGCAACCGGCTATATTCGCAAATCTGAACCGCAATTGCTCGCCACAGGTTCTGCTCTTTATTTTATTCCTACTTGGCGACAAGCCATTTCCGATAAATTAACTCGATTAATGTCTGATTCTGCCAACTTAGGATTAATCAAAGCGTTAGGTATTGGTGATGGCAGCGAAATTAATGATGCACAATGGCAAGTGTTTCGCAAAACTGGCACGATTCACTTAATTGTCATTTCCGGCTCGCATATCAGCTTAGTTGCAGGCATGGCATTTTTTTTAGCCCGCAAATTTTGGGCAAAAACAACAGTTTTGGCATTGTCACCGCCAACCTTTGCCGCGATTTTTTCCCTTCTGGTTGCCTTGTTTTATTCAGCTTTAGCCGGATTTTCTGTGCCAACACAACGCGCGATGATTATGGTCGCCGTCGTGATGCTTGGCATCATTTTTCAACGCCACATAAAACCCATCAATAGTTTGGCGTTGGCTTTATTTCTGATTTTGCTATTTGATCCTGTTGCTGTGCTAGCTCCGGGTTTTTGGCTATCGTTTGCCGCCGTGATTGTCATTGTTTATTGCTCGGCGAATCGCTTAGGAAAAATATCTAATCTGTTTCCCATTGTGCATTTGCATTTTGTTGTCACACTCGGATTATCGCCACTGTTACTGTTTTTCTTTCAGCAAATGTCGATTATTTCGCCACTGGCAAATTTTATTGCCGTGCCAGCGGTTGAATTTTTAGCCGTGCCGCAAATTCTGATCGCGCTGCTGCTGATTTTTATACAGCCCACACTTGCGGCTAAGTTATTATTTTTCATTGGAAAACAACTCGATTGGCTGTATTGGCTATTAAATAAATTAGCCGCGTTGCCGTTTGCGACACTCAATCACCCGCAACCCAGTTGGTGGTCGGTATTATTAGCCACCTTAGGCATTTTTTTATTATTTGCGCCCAAAGGCATTCCAGCGCGTGGATTATCGGTCGTTTTGTGCTTACCGTTAATTTTTAACAAAACCGACAAAATAAACACGGGCGAATTTACTTTAACGTTATTAGATGTGGGGCAGGGCTTGTCAGCGGTGATTCAAACATCGCAACATATTTTAGTGTTTGATACGGGCGCAAAGTTTTCTGCTGATTTTGATATGGGAAAAGCGGTGTTATTGCCGTTTTTGCGCAGTTTAGGCACAACTCACATTGATCGCTTAATGATTAGTCACGGCGATAATGACCATATTGGTGGTGCGCAATCGTTATTAGATGAAATGAAAGTGAATTCTATTTATACCAGTGCACCGCAAAAGTTTCCTCAGAATGCGCCAATAAAATGTATTGCCGGACAATATTGGCAATGGAATCAAGTGGAGTTTACAGTGTTATCACCATCTGCAAAAAATAATTTTTTGAGTGAAAATAATAATTCCTGCGTACTAAAAGTCACAGCCTTGCAAGGGAGCGTATTATTAACAGGCGATATTGAATCAGAAGCAGAACAACAATTAGTCACAAACTCGCCTGCTTTATTAAATTCAAAGATATTAATTGCACCTCATCACGGCAGTAAAACCTCGTCAACATCTGCATTTTTAACCGCAGTGAATCCAGAATTCATTTTAATTCCAGCAGCATATAAAAATCGCTATCATTTTCCCCATCCTAGTGTGATAAATCGGTATCAAAATAAACAAATTAAATGGTTGATGACAGGCACAAGTGGTGCAATAAAAGTTAAAATAGCTTACCCAAACATAACAAGTTTTTCATACCGCACTGAAGAAGCTAAATATTGGCAAGATAAATAACCCCTAATTCATTTTTTAAAACGGAACGGGTTTCAACAAATAACTATTTACAGAATAGGTGAAATAATGACAGATTGGATTGAAGTTGTTGCTGAAAATGCTTTAGCAAATGGCGAACATCTCACAGTTGATGTAGACGGGACGCAAGTGGCAATATTTAAATTGGATAATCAATTTTATGCCATTGAAGATATTTGCACACATGACGGCACAGAAATAGCGAGTGGCGAATTGCAAGGGGATGAGATTATTTGCCCGCGACATGGGGCGCGTTTTTGTATTAAAACAGGTGCGGTAAAAGCAGCTCCGGCGTATGAGGCGATAAGCTGTTTTCCGATTCGGATTGCAGAGGGGAAAGTGCAGGTGCGGGATAATCGTTGGGATTAATAATCTGTAGGGGCGGATTTTAAATATCATCGCCCCTACTTAAAGCGTTAATTAAGCTTTAAACTCTTCAACGTTTCTGCCATCTGCAATTAATTCAAGCAACCAATTAGGTTTTCTGCCGCGCCCCGCCCAAACTTGTTTGCTGTTTGCTGGGTTTTTGTATTTTGCTGCCTTGGTTTTTTTCGGTGGATTCACTAAAAATTCATTTAATGAAAAACCACGACTTGAAGCTAACTCTTGCATTTCATTATGCAAATCAATTTTATCTTGTTCTTTGCGTTCATTAATAGCATCTGTTAATTTTGCTTGGAAATCTTGTAAATCTTTAGAAGAAACTTCTAAAAGACTTTCTACGCTAATATCAGCTAAATTTAAGGTCATTTTCTCATCCTTATTATTGTTCAGTTAAGCTTAATGCTAGTTTTACTAGCGGTTCTATCAATTACACTAACAAATATATATCAACAGTTTCGATATAAAGTTATTAAAATTGATTTAGGCTGTGCATAATAACGTAAATTTAAAAATCTTCAATAGAAAGTTTGATTAAAAATAAAACTTCATCGCTTTGAAGTGTTTTAAGTTTATAAAATAAAAACTAAAAAAATCCTAATTAGTGTATTTAATTAACATCTGTAGATGATTGATTGCTCTTTTGTTGTTTAATTTAAAAAGCAATTGCTTGTTTTAGCAAAATAACGTGTTGTTATAGCGTTTTTAAATTAACAAAATAAAATTTGGAGGTCAGGCTTTGCCTGACAAGCAAGCAAAGCTTGCACTCCGGCTATTTGCGTTATATCACAAGGAATTGGAAACGCTCTATTATCGTAATCAATAAACCACTGAAAGAAATATTGCAATGTACTGTGTAAAGTCTGTCACTCATTATGAAGAGTTCATTAAAAAATCACGTTTTATTGGGGTTATTGCGCCTTGCTTGAGTGAAAGTGCGGCTTTGTTGCATATAAAACAATTGTATGAGCAACATCCTCATGCCACGCATATTGCTTTTGCTTATCGGATTAAAACGCCAGAAGGTTTTGTGTCGCGTTTTAATGATGCGGGTGAGCCTACGGGGACGGCTGGCAAGCCGATTTATCAGCATTTGGAAGGTAAGCAATTGATTAATGTTGTGGTGGCGGTGATTCGTTATTTTGGTGGGGTGAAATTAGGGGCGGGTGGTTTAACGCGTGCTTATGGGAATTCTGCGCGACAAGTGATTGAAATTGCGGAAATTATTGAATATGTTGAATTTGCGACTGTTGCGTTAAATTTGGATTACAAACAAATGCAAATGTTGGAATATCAGCTGAAAAAGTTGGATGGCGAAATTATTCAGCAGGATTTTGCCGGGCAGGTGAAGGTTGTTGTTAGTTTGCCGCTGGCGCATTTGAAAACGTTGCAGGCGATGTTTAGTTAATAAATTTTCGGGTATAAAAACCTTTCAGGTCTTAAAGACCTGAAAGGTTTGGGCGATAAAATAAGTTGTTTGACGACTTATAAGTTTAGTTTTCTGTCATCGCGCAAAATCTTTAGCCATTCGCTTTACTTAGCTAAATAAAACCGCTGAAATTTTTTAAGATGACTGGTCGTCTTGAAAAATTTTTCAAAATTTGTGTAAAAAAACTGTTTTGAATATTTTTAAAGCACGCACTCAGCGGCTGCGCAGTAGTCTAAAGTCGATAAGCCGCGCCTAAAATGTTAAAATCATTTTATTTTTAATCTTATTTTTTAGAGAGAGACAATGGCAGGACATAGTAAATGGGCGAATATTAAACACCGTAAAGGGGCGCAGGATGCGAAACGCGGACAGGTATTCACAAAAATGCTGCGTGAGATTTCGGTGGCAGCAAAAATCAGTGGCGATCCTTCTAATAATCCACGCTTGCGGACTGCAATTGATAAAGCCTTAGGCGCAAATATGAAGCGCGACACCATTGAAACCGCTATCAAAAAAGCGACCGGCGCATTAGATGGGGTGAATTATGAAGAAATTCGTTACGAAGGTTACGGGCCTTGCGGCACAGCGGTGATTGTGGATTGTTTGTCCGATAATCGGAATCGCACGGTAGCCGAAGTGCGTCATGCGTTTACTAAAGCGGGCGGCAATTTAGGCACAGATGGTTCTGTGGCGTATATGTTTAAAAAACTAGGGATTTTAAGTTACAACGCGGGTGTGGATGAAGACGCGCTGATGGAAGCGGCAATGGAAGCGGGCGCGGATGATATTGTTACCAATGATGATGGCTCTATTGATGTGATGACCAGTGCGGAAAGTTATTTAGCAGTGAAAGATGTGTTAATTGCCGCAGGTTTTACGCCCGACAATTCGGAAGTCACAATGGAAGCGGATAATCAAATCACTATTACGGATTTGGAAGACGGACAAAAAGTGATGCGCTTAATCGACCGCTTAGAAGAATTGGATGATGTGCAAGAAGTTTATTCTAATGCGGATTTTAGCGAAGAAATTTTAGAACAACTTTAATCAACTATTGATTATTGACGATACACCCACGACTGCCAGTTTTTGAGGATTGGCAGTTTTATATGAACTTCAGGAGAGATTTATGCAAGCAGCGATAGGTTATGCGGCGTTTCACCACGACACACCTTTAGTACCGTTTCAATTTAAACGGCGCGAATTGACTGCCACCGATGTGCAGATTGAAATTCTGTATTGCGGCGTGTGTCATTCTGATATTCATCAAGTGCGCAATGAATGGGGCAGTTCAACTTTTCCCATCGTGCCCGGACATGAAATTGTCGGCAAAGTCACTGCGGTTGGTAGCGAGGTCACAAACTTTTCCGCAGGTGACAGCGTAGGCGTGGGATGTATGGTCGATTCTTGTGGCGAATGCGCCGATTGTCAGGAGCATTTAGAACAATATTGCAATCACGCCGTTTTCACCTACAACAGCCCAGATAAACACACAGGCACGAGCACTTATGGCGGCTATTCCAATCAAATTGTGGTCGATCAACATTTTGTGCTGAAAATTGCTGAAACGCTGGATTTAGCGGCTGCCGCGCCGTTGTTATGTGCAGGTATTACCACATATTCGCCGTTAAAACAATGGCAAATTGGCGCGGGCGATAAAGTTGGCGTGGTGGGCTTAGGCGGTTTAGGACACATGGCGGTGAAATTTGCCCATGCGTTAGGTGCGCATGTTGTGTTGTTTACCACCTCCGCCAATAAAATCGACGATGCGAAACGCTTAGGTGCAGACGAAGTAGTGATTTCTAAAAATCCTGACGAAATGAATGCCCATGCGCAAAGCTTTGATTTTATTTTAAATACCGTTGCTGCTCCGCATAATCTCGATGCTTTCACCGCGCTGTTAAAACGTGACGGCACGTTGTGTTTAGTCGGTGTGCCTGATCAACCGCATCCATCGCCTAGCGTCGGTAATCTGATTTTTAAACGTCGTCGTTTAGCCGGTTCGTTGATTGGCGGGATTCAAGAAACGCAAGAAATGCTCGATTTTTGCGCAGTTCACAACATCACTTCTGATATTGAACTCATTCCAATTCAGCAAATTAATGAAGCCTACGAGCGCGTGTTAAAAAGTGATGTGAAATATCGCTTTGTGATTGATTTAGCTAGCTTAAAGAATGCGTAAATGAAGAAATTTAACTGGTCGGTACGAGTTTATTATGAGGACACGGACGCGGGTGGCGTGGTTTACTATGCCAATTATCTAAAGTTTTTAGAGCGTGCCAGAACCGAAATGCTGCGTACTACAGGGATAGAGCAATCAGCATTAAATCGTACCGAGCAGATTATTTTCGTGGTGCGCTCGGTGCATATTGATTATCTAAAATCGGCGTTATTTGATGATTTGCTTGAGATACATTCTGAAATTACGCAGGTGAAAAAAGCCAGTCTAGTGTTTGAACAAAGTGTTTATCGAGCAGATATTTTGTTATGTAAAGCCGAGGTTTGCATTGCTTGTGTTGATTCGCAAACCATGCGCCCAAAAGCAATTCCCAAGGATTTAATAGCACAATTTTCAGAATAGACTAAACTTTTAATAGAGGATTGCTGCGTTTTTTTCGCAGTACACGGAGTTATCCTGCCGATACTTTTGATTTTTACCCTATTAGTTAAGCTAAAAAAATGAATGTTGATTTATCTATTTATAATCTAATTAAAGATGCCAGTTTTGTCGTGCAGTTTGTGATGCTGATTTTGTTAATCGCTTCAGTCATTTCTTGGACGTTCATTTTTTTCAAGCGCAAAGAAATTAAACAATCTATTCTCATTACAGATGATTTTGAAGAAGAGTTTTGGTCTGGTATTGAACTAACAGAGCTGTATAAAAAACTCAGTGCTAAAGAATTTGAACCCGAAGGTATCGAAAAAATCTTCTTAAGTGGCTATAACGAATTTTCCAGAATGCGGCAAAAAGGCAATGTTGAGCCAGCGGTGTTAGTGGAAAGTGCGCAACGTGCGATGCGGATTGAATTATCGCGCGAATTAGATCGCTTAGATGATTCTTTGCCTTTTTTAGCAACAGTGGGTTCAACCAGCCCTTATATTGGCTTATTCGGCACAGTGTGGGGGATTATGAATGCGTTTAGATCCTTGGTGAATGAGCATCAAGCCACATTAATTCAAGTCGCTCCGGGTATTGCAGAAGCTTTGATTGCTACCGCAATGGGCTTATTTGCCGCCATTCCAGCTGTGATTGCTTACAACCGCTTTTCTACGCGCTTAGACCGATTAGCAGGACGCTATGAATTATTCATTGATGAATTTGTGGTGTTATTACAACGATTGGCGCACAGCAAATGAGTCATCACTATACCAGTCGTCGTAGCAGACGCAGAAAACCGATGTCAGAAATCAATGTTGTGCCTTACATTGATGTCACGTTTGTATTGTTGATTATTTTTATGATTACCGCGCCATTGCAACAAAGTGCGGTAGACGTTGAGTTACCGGAAGCCAGTGGCGCAAAAGTTGAACAAAAAGAACAGCCGCCAGTGATTATTTCTATTCAAAAAGATGGACAATATTATTTAAGCGAACAAGAAAATGCTGAAAAAGCGGTGCCGTTGCCAGAGTTATTGCTGCGGGTCTCAGCATTACAAAGAGACAATCCGCAAATACAGGTTTATATAAAAGGTGATGCTGCTGTGGATTACGGCAAAGTTGTTGCTGTGATGGCAGCGTTAAAGGATGCAGGCGTACCCAATGTAGGATTGATGACCAGCCCATTAGAGCCCTAAAATGGATAGTGATAGTTCGTCAAAATTCAGTTTGGCATTTTTTCTAGCTATTTTATTCCACTTATTGGTCATCGCTTTATTTGCGCTGGGATTAAGTTACGCTCCTGACATTAAAATTGCACAACCCATACAAGCAATGCGGGCAACTATTTTGGATGAGGAGCAGTTGCAACAGGCCAACATAATTAATGCAATTAATACCTCGCCTGAAGTAGAAAAAAAACGTTTAGTAGAGGTTCAAAAACAAAAACAAAAGCTTTTAGCTGAGGCAGCAGAAAAATTGATAGCCGCTGCATTGCAAGAGAAAGAAAAGCAACAAAATGTCAAACCACAGCTGAGCGAACCTGAAAAAAATCTGCCAAAAGTTGATGAAGCAGCAGATATGGAAAAAAAAAATATAGAAACTAAAAAACTTGATGCGGAAAAACAGGATGCCCGCGAAAAGTGGTTGAAAAAAGTAGCTGAAAAAAAGAAAGCGGAACAAGAGCAAGCTAAAAAGATGGAAGCGTCTCGTCTTGCTGAATTAGAAAAGAAAAGATTTGCTGAAAATGCGATTGAAATAGAAAAAAATAAAGCGCGAGAACGGTGGTTAAAAAAAGTTGCCGAACAAAAAAAACAGGAAGAAAAAGCCGCGCAAAATGAAAAATTAAAACAAGAAGCTTTAAAAACTGCTGAAGCGGAAAAAAAACAGGCAGCCATTGCCAAAGAGTTAGCGCGGGAAAAATCCGAAGAAAATCGACTTCATGCTTTAGCTGAACAGCGTTTAAAACAAGCGCAAGCAGAGCAAGAACGTGTTAAGGCGTTGGAAAAACAACAGGCAGAAAACAGCAAAGCAACAGAATTAGCAGCACAAAAAAAAGCCCAGCAGGAAAAACTGCAAGCAGAACAAGATGATAAATGGCGCGATAAGTTAAGGAAGCAATTTACAGATGCAATTGAAGCAAAAATAAAAACTCGCTGGAATCGCCCAATTGCAACAGATGGCTTGGTTTGTGTGATTCGATTACAACTGGATAGAAATGGACAAGTGAGAAAAACATTTGTAGAAAAATCCAGTGGCAATAAGCTTTTTGATGAATCCGCAAGTAATGCGGTGTATAAAGCACAACCATTCGACATGCCGGATGATAAAAAAATACTCGAAGAAGCATTGGAAAGTTTTCCAGTAAAGTTTGATGATTAGCAGTTTTAAAGGTGAATTTTTAACAATGGTTATAATCAATAAAAGCAACATCATGAAAACGTTAAAGATTTTTTTCTTTCTTCCTCTGATGTTTTTTTATACCTCATTAACTCAAGCAGAATTGCGGATTGAGGTGAAAAAATCAGGTGATAAAAGTGCGGGTGTTCCGATTGCGGTTGTACCATTTGCGTCACAAAATGCCATTTCTGTGGATGTTGCTGCGATTGTGAATGCGGATTTAGCTCGTAGCGGTTATTTTCAAACCTTAGCAGAAGAGCAAATGCTCACCAAGCCCACCGCCGCCGCAGAGGTAAAATTCAAAGCATGGCAAATTTTGGGGCAAGAATATTTGGTGGTTGGCAAGATTGATAAAAACCTTGATAACTATAGTATTTTGTTTCAATTGCTGAGTGTTTCCCAAAAATCACAGTTAATAGATTATAAAATATCCGCAGGTGCACAAGGATTACGCCGAGCGGCGCATAAAATTAGCGATTTAATTTATGAAAAGCTGACGGGTAAAAAAGGTGTTTTTGACACAAGAGTGGCTTTTATTAGTAGCGAGTCAGGTGTTTATAAATTGCAAGTGGCTGATGTGGATGGATTTGAAACTAAAACGATTGTTTCAACTTCTGAGCCGATTATGTCGCCAGCATGGTCGCCTGATGGTGCAAAAATTGCTTACGTTTCCTTTGAAAGCCATAGACCTGCGATTTTTGTACAAGCCTTAGCAACAGGTACACGAACAAAAGTCGCTGCTTTTTCAGGAATTAATGGTGCTCCAGCATGGTCGCCTGATGGGAGTAAATTAGCGTTGACCTTGTCGAAAGATGGGAATCCCAATATTTATATTGCTGATTTAGCAACCAATGTCATCACACAATTGACTAAAATATCTGGTATTAATACAGAGCCTACTTGGTCACCTGATGGACAAACCATTGTGTTTACTTCAAACCAAGACGGCAAACCACAGTTATATAAAATACCTAGCAATGGTGGAAATGTGCAGCGTTTAACATTTGAGGGCGAATATAATGCGAAAGCAAGTTTTTCACCTGATGGGCAAAAAATAGCAATGGTACATGGCAACGAAGGCAGCTACAAAATTGCTTTGTTGGAGCTTAATACAGGTGTTATTACTGTATTAACATCTGGTAATTTAGATGAGTCTCCTAGCTTTTCCAACAATGGATCGATGGTGTTATATGCAACGCAAAAAGGCAATAAAGCTGTGTTAGCCGCCGTATCCACTGATGGAAAAATACAGCAACAATTGAATTTTCAAAACCCACAAGTTCGTGATCCAAGCTGGGCTCCTTAAATAACGGACTAGATTTTAAGTTTGTATTTATGGTTTTATATAAACTTAAAATTTTTGTGAAAAAAGATTTTGTTACTATACTTAATGGGTCTATAAATGATTGTTAAGAAACAGGAATAGTGCTTGATAAAATGGAGATAATTTAAAATGAAGGCTAGTGAAATAGTAATAATGTTATCTTTGACCGTTCTAAGTGTTTTGACTGGATGCAGTTCTACGGATGAAAAACATTTAGATTTAACTCAGGGTGGACAGCCAGGAGTAATTGACGCATCAACAAGCACTTATAATAGAAAAGATGTTAACAGTCTTAGTAGTGTTAATGGACGGGGGAATAATTCTTCTAGTGGTGTAAACAATCAAACAAATGTAAATAATAATTTAGATACTGCATTGTTAAGTCATACAGTTTATTTTTTGTACGATAGTAGCGAAGTTGAATCTAGTTTTATGCCACTTATAGAACAACAAAGTCAGGAATTATTAAACAATTCTGACTATACTTTAATTTTAGAAGGTCATGCCGATGAGCGAGGTTCCCGCGAGTATAATATTGCGCTGGGAGAAGAGCGGGCAAAAGCGGTAGCAAAAATAATGCAAGCACACGGGGTTCACGCCAATCAATTAGAAATTGTTAGCTATGGTGAGGAAAAACCTGCTTCTTTTGAACACAGTGAAACTGCATGGCATCTTAATCGGCGCGTTACTTTAATTTCTCAAAGGAATCAACAAAAATGAAAAAAACATATCTTTTATTGTTAACTTTATCTATCAGTAATGCTTACGCAGTTGCACCTGTACCTAGTTTAGATAGTGCGGCTGGCACTTCTTCTTTAGGGACTTATGCACCTTATCCAGGTGTAGCAGGCACTGCATCTGTTTCAGTGCTCGATAACGTGGCTAAACTGCAAGGAGAGGTATCACAACTTAAAACTAAACTTGCAGATCAAACTAAACGTTTAGATTACATTGAACAAAATTTGCGACTGGGGCAAGTCCGTCCTACAGCAACACCAACGTCATCATCTTCCAGCATTGGTGCTAATAGTTATTTGCCTGGTGAAAAAAGTCGTTATGACTATGCTTATACGCTTTTCAAAAATGGTGCTTACGATCAGGCAATTTCAGAGTTTCAAGCGATTATTACTACTTATCCTAATGGCGAGTATGCCGACAATTCACAATATTGGACTGGCGAAGCTTTACTTAAAAAAGGTGATAAACAAGGCGGAATGCGTGCATTTGATCGTGTAGTTTATGCTTATCCACGCAGTGCAAAAATCCCCGATGCGTTGCTAAAAATTGGCATGACTCAGTTTGAGCTAGGTAACAGAACAAAAGCAAAAGAATATTATGATTATTTAATTGCGACTTATCCTGGCACAACTGCTGCTACTGCGGCTTATGACAAAAAAACCAAAAATGGACTGTATTAGAAATTGCAGCAGACATCTCTTAGCTTTTTACGCATAACCGAGATTTTTTATTCTTTACAGGGTGAATCAAATACAGTGGGCTTACCTACTGTATTTGTTCGTTTAACTGGTTGTCCGTTACGCTGTGGCTATTGTGACACTGCTTATGCCTTCAGTGGTGGCGAAAAAAAATCCTTATCTGACATTATTACTCAAGTTGATTCTTATCAAGCTAAATACATCACTGTCACAGGTGGTGAACCTTTAGCGCAACCTGCGTGTTTATTGCTGATGAGTCAATTGCTGGATAAGGACTATATTGTTTCATTAGAAACCAGTGGTGCATTAGATATTTCAGGGGTTGATAACCGTGTCGTTAAAGTCATGGATTTAAAAACCCCAAGCTCTGGTGAGTTAAATAAAAATCGTTATGAAAACATTCAGTTTTTAGAGGCAAAAGATCAGCTCAAGTTTGTGATTGGCACAGAAGAAGATTATAACTGGGCTAAATCTATGTTGCTGCAATATGATTTAATTCAGCGTTGTCAGGTGCTGTTTTCACCCGTGATGGGGCAAATGTCCCCTACTTTTCTAGCCGAAAAAATTCTTCAGGACAAATTACTCGTCCGCTTTCAAATTCAACTTCATAAATACCTGTGGGATGATGCCCAAGGTAAATAACTCATGCAAAAAAAAGCTCTTATTCTATTATCTGGTGGATTAGATTCCATTACGACTTTGGCTTTGGCTCAACAGCAAGGTTTTCAGTGTTACACACTAAGTTTTAATTATGGGCAACGACATAATGCCGAATTAGTTGCTGCACAAAAAATTGCCACGCATTATGGTGTTGTCGAACATAAAATAGTCAAATTAGGGCTTGATGCAATCGGTGGTTCAGCTTTAACAGATGAACATATTGCCGTGCCGCAAACCTTAGGTGCTGGCATTCCAGTGACTTATGTGCCTGCCAGAAATACTATTTTTCTGTCTTTTGCCTTAGGTTGGGCAGAAGTTTTGCAATGTCACGATATTTTTATTGGTGTAAATGCGGTTGATTATTCAGGTTATCCTGATTGCCGCCCTGAGTTTATTCAAGCTTTTCAAACGCTTGCAAATCTTGCTACAAAAGTAGGTGTGGAAGGCGAAGTGATTAAAATTCACACTCCGTTAATTTCTTTAAGCAAAGCACAAATTATTCAGCAAGGTTTAGCTTTAGGCGTGGATTATGCACAAACAGTGTCGTGTTATTCTGCCGATGCTGAAGGTCGCGCTTGCGGAACGTGTGATGCTTGTCGTTTACGGAAAATTGGCTTTCACGACGCTGGTGTTTCAGACCCAACTCGTTATCAAGTGTAATCACACTTTCTCTCCAGACCGCTCCTGTTAGGGACGTGCATGAAACAACTTATGCAGGTTTACTTGATGTAGGTGCGGATTTATCCGCACTGTGCGAATGAATTCGCATCTACAGTTTTCGAGCTTATTTCATGCTCGTTTCTTAGTCAAAACTTTTACGCTCTGTTGAATTCCAGCATAGCGTAATCTCACAAATTTAGGCTTATCCAAGCTTATTTCAAACATAAATCCTCTGTGTTTTTCAGATAACGATAATCGCTTATTTTTAATAAGTGAAATGCCATTCTATTAATCAAAAAATAGGGTATTTAACATAGTTTTTATATTAGCACTTGGTAATATATTGAAAATGCTAGGTATTATTTTTGGCATACAAAATGCCATACTAATTATGTGGATGATGTGAAACGTAATGTTATTTAGGTGCTGCTAGATAACAAACATCCACTGTATAGTTAATTATCAAATTTGAAAGTCTTTTTAAGGAGAGCTCACAATGAGAGCTAATAAAATCAAAACTCGTGTTATTTCTATCGCTGCTGCTAGTTTAATGGCTGTTTCTGTGAGCCATGCAGCAACAATACCGGGTAGTATTTTTGCATTCACACCGACTACGGCTAATGATGTTTTTGTGGTTAAAAGCAAAGGTTGGAGCGATCCTGCGTTTGGAGATATGGGCTGGACGCACAGTTCTGATTGGGGTAATTTTCACGCAGAAAAAGGTCAAACAGTTACTATTCTAATTAAGTCTACTAACCCTGGTGTTCATCCTGGCAGCACTGTTTGGTTTCGTGGCGCAAATGATACAGCTCCAGACAATTATGTAGTTGATCATTTTTATCCCCAAAATGCTAATTTTGCAAAATTTGGCGCAACTGATGAAACCGCAGGGACAGCATTAGGCAATATCATCATGAAGCATATTACTCATGGCTATGACCAAGACAATAACTCTGTAGTAGATACTGTATTGAGAGGCAAAACAGACAAAATTCCAGGTCGTTTAGTGCTAACGTTTAAAGCACCTTACGCTGGTGAATATATGTTTGTGGTGGGGGGATTTAACCCAGACCTCGGCGTAGACACAACATTAAAATATAACGTTAATGTTAAAGTGACTGTTAAATAAATTTTCTTTTAAATATTGGCTTTAAGAATACTCTTTAGCAAATATTTAAGTTAGTTGGGCAAGCCAACTTAGCGGGCGTTGAGCGATTTTATTGCTCAACGCCTATGTTTTTTATGCAGTTTGCCAGCGTTTTTTGTGACAAGCTGACATTTAAAAAAAATATTAAAGCAGGTATATCATGAATAAAAGTTACAGTTTTTCGCTGCCAATCAAACAATTTCGCCTTTCTGCTTTGCCTTATGCGATTTTTTTGCTCACTGCGTTGTCTGCAACTGAGGTAAACGCACATGGCAATACACCGCCCTCTTTGCAAGGAATTGCAATGCCAGTTACCCCCGGATTGCTTGATGGCAATGCGCCGATTGTGGTGAATAAAACCGCTGCAATTGCACTTGGCAAAGCTTTGTTTTGGGATAGCAATGTCGGCAGTGACGGAATTGCCTGCGCTTCGTGTCATTTTCATGCCGGAGCGGATGTTCGCACACAAAATCAATTATCAACCGGTGCATTTCGCCCCATAACAACGGGTAAAACTTTTCAAGTGACTGCATCAGGAAATCAAGGCAGTCCCAATTATGTTTTAAATGCGCGAGATTTTCCCTTTTACCAAATCGCAGACCCTAACAACAAAGACTCACAAGTTTTATTTAACACAGATGATGTTGTTTCATCTTCCGGTACTTTTTCGCGTCGATTTAACAAAACCAATCTCAATGGTACGGATAATTGTTCAGCAACAACCGATAGAATTTTTCACGCCAATGGTTTAAATACCCGCAAAATACCTTCCAGACAAGCACCCAGCGTGATTAATGCCGCGTTTAATTTCCGCAATTTTTGGGATGGTCGCGCGAATAATATTTTTAACGGTGTTTCGCCCTTTGGTGTGCGCGATGTGAATGCCGGAATTTGGGTTGTGCAGGCAGATGGCTCAGTGACTAAGCAAGCCATTAGTTTAGAAAATGCCTCGCTTGCTTCTCAAGCGGTTGCGCCGCCTTTAAATGACACAGAAATGTCATGCTCACAGCGTTCTTTTCCTGATGTGGGACGGAAATTGTTAGCGCGAAAACCGCTGTCTAATCAAGAAGTTCATGTGGAAGATAGTGTATTAGCAACACTTAGAGATGCTTCCGGCAAAGGTTTAAACACCACTTATGCAAGTTTATTAAAAGCCTCTTTCGCACCACGTTATTGGTCTGGTACAGGTAATTTTGGCAAACCGACCGCTTTACAAGCCAAGCCTTATAACCAAATGGAAGCGAATTTTTCCTTTTTCTTTGGTTTAGCGTTGCAACTTTATCAACAAACCTTAGTTTCAGATCAAACAGCGTTTGACACCCCCCGCTTGCCAAATACTTATCCGCTGATTCCATCAGGATTTAACGATCAGCAAACGCGCGGTTTAAAAGTTTTTCTTGATGCGCATTGTGCGGTATGTCACCGAGGCCCCACACTTTCTGCGGCAGCGCATCCTGATGTTTTCACACCAGTAAAAAACACTGAGTCGTTGAATTTAGTCAATCGCAAAACCCTGAACGGCTCGTTTACAGGCTATGGCGTGGTACAAGGTTTGATGGATGAAGGATATTTTAATACTAGCGTTACACCAACAGGTTATGATTTAGGCGTAGGTGCTAAAGATCCATTCGGCAATCCATTGTCATTCACTGAACAATACATGCAAAAACTGCTCACCGGAAAACCGTTAATTGACCCGATTGTGGTGAATTCTTGCGACATGGATAATCCTTTTTATATGGATTATAAAGACCGTCAATTAATCCCTGATCCTTATATTACGGGCAATTGTGGCGACCGCTCTCCGTATGCGGTGATTCCTACTTTGCCCGTATTAAAAGGCGAATTGAACAAATTAAATCAAGGGCGGGCTTTAATGGCGACAAAAGGCGCGTTTAAAGTGCCAACGCTGCGCAATATTGAACTGACTGGGCCTTATATGCACAACGGCGGTTTGTCAACTTTGGAACAAGTGGTCGATTTTTATTTTCGCGGCGGTAATTTTAAAAATACCGCACACTTTGCCACTTTAGTGTTTCAACAGCCGATTACCGCGCAAGAAAAAGAAGATTTAGTCGTGTTTTTAAAATCCTTAACCGATGAACGAGTTCGTTGGGAACGTGCGCCGTTTGACCATCCGCAATTAACCATTCCGCATGGACATAGCAACAATGTCAGCGCGATTAATGCGCGTCAAGCCGAAGACTTGTTTTTAACCATTCCTGCAATAGGAAAAAATGGACGCGATGCTAATTTAGGGCCATTAAAAGCTTTTGATAGTTATTTGCAGCCTTAAGTTTTAAATTTCTAAACCTTTCAGGTTTTTACAACCTGAAAGGTTTTTTTATGCGCAACGGTTTTTTAATCTTCTGAAATTTTTCAAGACGACTGATCGTCTTAGAAAATTTTCTGCATAACTTTCCAATTTTTGAATGTTGAAGTAGTGGCGAATTCATTCGCCCTGAGAGATTAAAATCACCCCGACAAAAGCAACCACAAAAGATTCATGGCAGCCATTATTGACCGAATCCTTAACAACGTTTGTTTAATAATGCTAGACTTTCCTATCTCCAACATTGAAAAAACATTGCGATTAACAACCAATGCCTCTGCTTATTTTCTTGCTAATCAGCTTTTTTATTCCCAATAACAGCTACGCAATCGACGCAACCACCCTCAGTTTTCAGCAAATCAAAACGCAAGACTGGCAACTGCACGATGTCACAATAAGCTTAAATCATATCGAAAATAACGCCTCACAATTGCAACTTTCCATTGCACAATTAGGATTGCCGAAACCGTTTAATGATTTGAAATTATTTCAAATTCAATGCCAGAAGTTTGATTGGCAAAACAGCGAAATTCACTGTTTAAAAGGCACGGCGCAGTTACAATCACAACTATTCAAATCGCCGCGTTTTAATTTTTCTTTCCAAATTACTGCAAAGCAAAGCAGTTTTAATATTCAGCAACTGAAATTATTGGAAGGCTCGTTTGATTTGCAAGGATTTATACAAGCAAAAGAATGGAATTTACAATTAAATGGCAAGCAAATAGGCTTAGCTGTTTTGCATCAATTATTATTTCCAAAACTTAAATTAACTTTTGGTGCAATTAATTTAAATGGCAATGCGCATGGCAATCTGCAAGGTTTAAATAAAATCAATCTGCAATCGCAAATTGACAACCTGTCGATTCAAACTGCCGATGGTACAAAAGCCACTGAAAAACTTAATGCAGAATTGCATTTGCAAGCGACAAAAAATGCTCAAAAAAACTGGTTATGGGAAACAACGGAGCTATTTCAAAAAGGAAATTTATATATTGAGCCGTTATATTTGGAAAATAAAGCTATTCCAATCAGTCTGCAAGCGCAAGGCTATTGGTATGAAGCTAAAAAACAAGTGGCAATAAATTCCGTAAAATTTAATCATCCAAATATTGGCTTTATGTCTGCAAATGGTTTATTAAATTATCAAACAAAATTTGCATTGGAAACAGCCAATATTTATTTAAAAATGAATGATTTAGCAGCAGCCTCTGAAATTTATTTAACGCCATTTACCAGCGCGACAGCTCTTGACGGAATTTCACTTGCGGGGCGTTTAGAATCGGGAGTGACCTTAAAAAAACATACACCTACCAATGCGTATCTTATTAGCAATCATTTTGCAATTACGGATAAAAAACAACGCATTCATTTAGAAAACGGCGTGATGTCATTAAACTGGGCAAATCAAAAAAATATTAAAACATCCCTATTTTCTTGGCAAAATCTGAAGTTATTTGATATTCCAATTAATGAAAGTTATTTTTTATTTTTACTGAATCAAAAACAAATTAGTTTATTAAAAGAAACGCGCGTGCCTCTGCTAGATGGTCAAATCAAAATTAAGAAATTTGATTGGGAAGCAATTAAAGATAAAAGTCCACATGTGCATTTTTCAGGAAAAGTGCAGCATATTTCCCTGCAAAAACTGACCGAAGCATTCAAATGGAAAGCCTTGCCGGGTAAGATTAGCGGGCAAATTCCTAGTGTTAATTTTGTTGATGGCAAGTTAAGTTTGGATGGTGGATTAAAAATTAATGTGTTTGATGGTGAAATTAAAATTAATAAATTGGCAATGTCGGGATTAATGAGTGATTTTTCGCAGTTTTACAGTGATATTGAAATTAATCATTTAGACTTGGATTTACTCACGCAACAATTTTCGTTTGGTGGAATGCAGGGGGGAATTTCAGGTTTTGTGAAAAATTTGTATATGGAAAATTGGCAACCCGTGACTTTTAATGCGTGGCTGGGTACGCCAGAAGAAGATGATTTGCCACATCAAATCAGTCAGAAAGCGGTGGAAAATATTGCTAGTATTGGTGGCGGTGGGATAGTGGATTTTCTGTCACGGATGGTGCTGAAAGCGTTTGATAATTTTGATTATGAGAAATTGGGTTTTGGCTGTTATTTGCAAAAAGGCGTGTGTCAATTGATGGGCGTAGAACCTGCGGATTACGGCTACTACATTGTGAAAGGTGGCGGTCTGCCGAGAATTGATGTGATGGGTTATAATCCACTCATTGATTGGGTGGTGTTGCAAGAGCGGTTGCAGCGCATTAATCAGTCAAGTTCCGATGCTGTTGTTAAATAACTGATGTTACGCAGATAGCTTTTATTGTCCACGAAAAGCACGAAACACACGAAAAATAGGTGGTTAAAATCTTGGAGCTTTCTAATAAAGTCAAATACAGCCCCGCCTGTTCGTGTTTTTCGTGGAAAATGACTTTTACGCGTAACATCAGTTAAATAATACCGAGCAAAATGCTTGCACACACAGTTTTATTTTGTCCAGCATCCTTGTTTGCTTATCCTGTTTAAAAACGCGAATGAAAGATTGTTACTCCAGCGTTTGACATATAATAAGGCTATCTCAGGCTTTTTTGATGCCCGCATGAACGACAAAACAAACAGGTTAAGCGCAACGACACACCTTATTATTCCTAAGCTATAACACCGGAGCTATTTTAGAAACCATGCTCCGTGAAGTTTTACAATATGACGCGCCGATTTGGGTGGTGGTTGATGGCAGCACAGATAACAGCCGATTATTGCTAAATGCGTTAGTAACAGAGTATTCGTACAGTTTGAAAGTTGTTGATTTACCTAAAAAATATGGATAAAGGCGCGGCAGTTTTTACCGCGCTGCAACAAGCGCGAACAGAAGGATTTACTCACGCTTTAATTATGGATGCAGATCATCAACATCCCGCCGCTGCGATTGCGAATTTTATGCAATTATCTACACAAAACCCTGAGGCGATGATTTTGGGAAAACCCGTGTTTGCAGCATCTGCGCCCGCTCTGCGTGTGCAGGGGCGAAAAATTTCCAATGCTTGGGCAAATTTGGAAACATTAAACTGGGGAATTGGCGATTCTTTGTTTGGAATGCGCCTTTATCCGATTGCAGACTTAATTGCGGTTTTGGAATCAACTCGTTGGGCGCGGCGGCTATCAATCTGGATACGCCGGTGCGTTATTTACGCGCAGAAGAAGGCGGAGTTAGTCAATTTCGCTATTTACGCGATAATACCTTGTTGACTTGGATGCACTTGCGCTTGTTTTTAGACTTTCTGCTGCGTTTGCCACATCTGTTAATCCGCAAATTCAAATAAGCTCTTTTTTGCAACCCATTTTAGATATTCAGCCCAATCACAGCCAAAGTATTGCTAGAGCATCACAGACCACACATGACAATCACACATTATGACATTATTGGCGACATTCACGGTCGGGCAATAAAATTACTTAACCTATTGAAAAAACTAGGTTATCAGCGCGTTAATGGCGTTTACCAGCAAGCAGGGCATCAAGCTATTTTTGTTGGGGATTTTATTGATCGCGGTACAGAAGAAACAATTGTGCTCGACATTGTGCGCGGCATGGTGGGAAACGGTCATGCGTTAGCGGTGATGGGCAATCACGAATTTAATGCGATTTGTTATCACACCCCCGATGGCAAAGGCGGCTATTTACGCAGTCATAATTATGAACACACCCAGCAACATCAAGCTTTTTTAAATGAATATCCGTTAGACAGCGCGGAAGCCGCAGAGGTTTTAGCGTGGTTTAAAACCTTGCCGCTGTTTTTAGAAATCGCAGGGTTTCGGGTGATTCACGCTTGTTGGGATGAGAAAACCATTGCGCAAATCAAACCCTTGTTGGATGAACAGAATTGTTTAAAACCAGAGCAATATCATCAAGCCAGTCAGCGCGGCACGTTTTTTTATCATGCGATTGAAACTTTGTTAAAAGGCCCAGAACTCACTTTGCCGAATTTGGGTGTTTTGAGCGATAAAGACGGTACGCCACGCCATAAAGTACGGATTAAATGGTGGGAAAACAACTTGCGCACTTATAAACAAGCGGCTGTGGTTTCTGAACAAGGCAAAGAAAAATTGCCAAATGACCGCATTCCCGATTTTGAAAACTTAGTTTCCTACGCAAATGACGCGCCGCCGGTATTTTTTGGGCATTATTGGTTCACAGGACATCCGCGCGTTATTTCTCAAAATATTGCCTGTTTAGATTATTCAGCAGCCCGAACCGGACGCTTAGTCGGCTACCGTTTTGCCGCCAATTCCCCACGCTTAAGCAGCACGAATTTTTACGCCAGTGATGACAATTTATAATGCTTGAAGTTGATGTGGTGATTATTGGCGCGGGGGCGGCTGGCTTAATGTGTGCGATTGAAGCCGGAAAACGTGGGCGCAAAGTTTTGGTTTTAGATCATGCCAATCGCGCGGGAAAAAAAATTCTGATGTCGGGCGGCGGGCGTTGCAATTTCACTAATTACACAGTTGAGGCGCAAAATTATCTGTCACAAAATCCGCATTTTTGTAAATCAGCCTTAAGTCGATATACGCAATGGGATTTTTTAGCTTTGATCAATAAGCATAAAATTCCTTTTCACGAGCGCGAACACGGACAATTATTTTGCAACGACAGCGCGAAAGATATTGTGACGATGTTGTTAGCAGAGTGTGAAGCAGCGAAAGTGAAAATTCAGCTGAATACGCAAATTGAAAAAATCAACACAGCGCAAGACCTTCCAGGTTTTAAAAACCTGGAAGGTCTGAATTTCAGCATTATGACAGACAAAGGCACAATCGCTACGCAGTCGTTAGTGATTGCCACCGGCGGTTTGTCGATTCCCAAAATAGGCGCAACGCCGTTTGGTTATCAAGTTGCGCAGCAATTTGGCATCAATGTGTTAGCAACTCGCGCAGGATTAGTGCCGTTGACTTTACATGCGGAAGATAAAAACAAGTTCGCGCCGCTGTCTGGAATTGCCGTGCCTTGTGAGGTGAGCAATCAGCGCAAAAGTTTTAAAGAAGCGGTGTTATTTACGCATCGCGGTTTAAGCGGCCCTGCCATTTTGCAAATTTCTTCGTATTGGCAAGCAGGCGAGGGGATTGTGATTAATCTGTTGCCGAATTTGGATTTAATTTCTTTTTTAAAAAACAAACGGTTGCAAAAAAGCCAAGCCAAGTTGAAAACCTTGTTAGTGGAATTGTTGCCAAAACGCTTAACTGCAACGTTATTGCCGGAGGCGTTGTTAGAAACTACGCTGGCAGATTTATCGGATGCAAAAATCACCCAAGTGGCTATGCAGCTGCATGAATGGACAATTAAACCGAATAGTACGGAAGGTTATCGCACCGCAGAAGTCACGTTAGGTGGTGTGGATTGTGCGGCAATTTCATCAAAAACCATGCAAAGCCAGCAAGTGGCGGGGTTATTTTTTATTGGTGAAGTGTTGGATGTGAGCGGTTGGTTGGGCGGGTATAATTTTCAGTGGGCATGGTCGTCAGGTTGGTGTGCTGGGCAATATGTTTAATTTAACGCCATGATGATTAAATGATGATGTAGGGGCGAATTCATTCGCCCTAGGCGATTAAAATCGCCCCTACAAAAGTTATCAGAAAAGATTCAAGAAAGAATTAATCGAACATCATTTCACCGTGCTAAAACAACGCAACACATTTACATCTTTTAACATCTTGTAAAATCAACAAAACTTTATTTAAACAAACCGAGATTAACGATGAAAAAATTACTATTTTTAAGCGCGTTATTTTTATTAACCGCATGCGTTACCATCAATATTTATTTTCCTGCTGCTGCTGCCGAAAAAGCCGCCGACACGATTATTAAAGAAATTCAAAAAAGTATTCCTGAAAAAGCACCCGAACCGAAAGCCAGTTTGCCAAATACACAATCTGTGGTTTATCAATGGCTTGATAAAGCGTTAAATGTGTTGGTTACGCCAGCGCAAGCAGCGGAGGCAGATTTGGAAATTGACAGCGCGGAGATTAGAAAATTACGCGCCAGCATGAAAAGCCGTTTTGATTCACTCGCGGGCTTTTATAAACAAGGTTTTATCGGCATCAAACGCGATGGTTTACTCGCCGTGCGTGATGCCAGTAGCGTGCCTTTAAAAGATCGCAACACTGTGAATCAATTAGTTGGTGCGGAAAACGGCGATCGTGATGCCTTATATCACGCCATTGCCAATGCTAACGGGCATGGTGACTGGTATGGGCAAATTAAAGCCACTTTTGCCGCGCGTTGGATAAGCAATGCTCAGTCCGGCTGGTGGTATGAAACCTCTTCAAATAACTGGAAACAAAAATAAGATGGCGCGTAGTAGAACCCGAAAAAAAGTATTCTCGCAAGAACCGATAAAAGTCACGATTGAGTCGCTGTGTCACGACGGGCGCGGCGTAGCGCATGTGAATGGTAAAGTGGTGTTTATTGATGACGCTTTGCCAACGGAAGAAATTGAATTTATTTATACTGATAGCCACAAAGATTACGCCGAAGGACGGATGGTCAATTTATTCAATCGCGCCCCTGAACGAGTTGAGCCGGAATGTCCGCATTATGGCGTATGTGGCGGCTGTAGTTTTCAGCATGTTGCTTCTTCTGAACAAATTAAAATCAAACAAGAATTGTTGAAAGAACAATTTAGTCGGATTGGCAAAGTGGAAATTCCACAAGTTTGGGAAGCGTTGACGGGTGCGCATTGGGGTTATCGTTCTAAAGCGCGAATGGGCGTGAAATATGTGGAGAAAAAAGGTCGGGTTTTAGTCGGGTTTCGGGAACGCCGCCAGCCATTTTTGGCAGAAATTGAAAGTTGCAAAGTCATGCACCCGCTGGTCGGCAATAATTTAATGGCATTGTCAGAAATGATTGGCAAGTTGTCGATTAAGTCTTTGATTCCACAAATTGAAGTGGCGATTGGTGATAAGGATTGTGTGTTGGCATTTCGCACGTTAGAGCCTGCACCGGACAGCGATAAAGAAATTTTGCGTGAATTCGCCCATCAACACGGTATTTCTATTTGCTTGCAAATCAAAGGCCCAGACACGATTACGCCGTTAGAGGGTGAGCCAGAAATATTGCCGACTTATTCGTTGCCAGATCAAGGAGTTACGTTTAAGTTTAGACCGGCGATGTTTACCCAAGTCAATTACGAGATTAATCGACAAATGGTCACGCGCGTGATGAATGAATTTGCGCTCACGAAAGACGATGTGGTGCTGGATTTATTCTGTGGCTTGGGCAATTTTACGTTGCCATTAGCAACCCAAGCAGGTCGTGTGGTGGGTGTGGAAGGTGATTTACCGTTGATTAATCATGCGAAAGAAAATGCTCGATTAAATAACCTTGATAATGTAGAGTTTTATGCCGCTGATTTAAGCAAAGATGTGAGTGAGCAAGCGTGGGCAAAGCAAAAATACACCAAAGTGCTACTTGACCCGTCCAGAGCAGGCGCGTCAGAAGTGCTGCATAATTTAAAAAAATGGCAGCCTCAGCAAATTATTTATGTGTCTTGCAATCCATCGACTTTAGCGCGGGATGCGGGAATTTTAGTGAATACATTAGGTTATAAACTGATTAAGGCTGGCGTGATGGATATGTTTCCGCAAACCGGACATGTTGAATCTATTGCGTTGTTTGAAAAATAACTCAACAGGAGAAAACAGATGAAAAAAACTTTTGCCCTCTGTGGGCTTTTATTAATGCTATTACCAGCATTTGCTTTTGCGACGACGTTAACAGTGCAAGTTTCAGATGGGGATTTGCGCAGTGAACCTTCTATGTTCGGAAAAATTATTAGCCATCTGAAGTATCACAGCGTAGTCAATGTGATTGAAGAGCGTGGCGCATGGCGGTTAGTCGATTTTAACGGCAAACAAGGTTGGATGCACATATCAAAATTGGTTGCTGGCAATTTAAACTTAAGTGCAGGAAAAGATATGGGGAGTTCTGTTTCCAGCCGAGATGTGAGTTTAGCGGGTAAAGGTATTACGCCAATGGAAAAAGCTTTAGTAATAGAGCGGCAATTGAGTTTTGATTATGTAGATAAAATGGAGCGTGTAAAAATCAGTCCTATGGAATTAGAAAAGTTTGCCCTGCAAAGTGATTTCCCTCGTATTTCTAGGTAATGCCATGATGAATCGTTCAACTTATGTACTCTTTTTAGCGTTAGGTTTAACAAGCTGCGCACAACTAAACAATGCAACCAAACTAGGTTCAAGTATTGCTGCTCAGGCGGGGCTTATAACCAGTGCGCAAGCAGCCTCTTTGCAAGTTGGCTCTGATGCTGTTGCAAAAACTTCTGAGGAGATTTCAGAATATGATTTAGGTCGTTCGGTTAGTGCCACATTATTGAGCAAATATCCTGTCAGTAGTCGACATATACAGGCAAATAGGTATTTGAATTTAATAGGAAAAACACTGGTATTAAGTTCTGATAAACCAGAAACTTACGGCAATTATCATTTTGCGATTTTAGATAGCGACCAAATCAACGCATTTGCTGCGCCAAGTGGTTTTATTTTTGTCACAAAAGGCATGATTCGCTTGTGTAAAAACGAAGATGATTTAGCGGCGGTGTTGGCGCATGAAATTTCACATGTGTTGAATTCCCACGCTTTAAAGTCGATTAAAACCAGTCGCATTACTTCAGCATTAACCGTGATTGGTAGCGAGTTAGTGAAAAATTACGCAGGTGTGCCGTCTGAAGTGCTGCAAGCATTTGAAGGCAATCTTGATGATGTGACGCAAACCTTGGTGAATAGCGGTTATGGTCGGGGCTTGGAAAGTGAAGCCGATAAAATAGCGGTGACATTGTTGCAAAATGCAGGTTATAACGCGGAAAGTTTGTTGCGCGTGTTAAATCAGTTGAAAGCGAACACTAAACCGAATTCTGCTGATTTTTCTGCAACACATCCTGATACGGACGACAGAATTAGTGACGTTACAGGTTGGTTGCAAACTGGCGCGGTAAATCCGGTATCTACGGTGCGGACTGAGCGGTTTTATAGTGTATTTAAACAACTTTAATTTAACGAAGTGGAAAACTCATCGCGGTTTATGATTGCTGCGATGAGTTTTCTATCGCCATTTTTAAAATATGTGGATTAATTTTGTAGCGGTTTAATTGATGTATGGATAATGCCGCTGCCCCTGCAATCAAACCTAAGCAATTTTCAGCACCACAATGACACATGAAAGGCTCTGCCATTTGCCATTCGGTTGCGGGATAGAAAAAAGTTAATTCTTGTTGCGGTGCAATATCAAATAAGGCGTAAATGCTGAGTGAAACCGTGTCAACAAACACATTCGGATTGCAACTGTGGTTTAAATATAAAAACAGACTGTCTTCAATGATGTGCTGGTGCGCATTGATTTGAATGGTTTGGTAGGTTGAATGATCGAGCTTTTGCGCGGTGCTGAAATCAAAAATTAATTCATCTTTGCAGATAATGCTGGTGGTGATTAAATGCTGCCCGCAGCTGCCTTGTTGAGTGATGAGTTTGTGCATTTTCGTTTAGTCAGGTGCATCGATTTTAAGAGAGGTTGTTGAGAGTTCAAAAAACGTAAGCGGACAACAGCGGGTGTGACTGGTGACGCTGAATCATTTTATGTCGGTTGGGGTGAGGAATGCCCCCAACATTTACGGGTATGGGGTTGTTTTTGTTGGAGTTCACCGGTTCACCTCAACCTACCGTGCCACTCAATTGTTGATGGTAAGTTATTTATTAGCCATTACTATAATTTCGTTTTTTACAAATAACAAATTAGCATAAATAGTTTTTAAATCATCAATTCTCATACTGTCAAAATTTTGAGAAACAAAATAGTGATATTTATTTTTTTCTAGTTTTTCCAATATGACAAAATGCCACATTGCGCCGATAATATACGCACCTTTTATTGTATTCCAATGATTTAATTCAACTGCGCTAATGAGTTCTGCCAATAGTTGTGGTCTTGGATTACCATATTCTTCACTGCGTTTAAATTCCTGAATAAAGAAATACGGTGTTTTACTTTTTACTAAACCTGATGAAACCACAAAATCAGTTGTGCCACTAAAGATGAAATTTTCTGTTTCATAGCGCATGGGTAATTCATAAAAACCTCTTACGTTGTCTTTAAATGACTTGAAATGGACTTTGTTTAAAATCGGCACTAAAAAATTAACTTTTAGGTCTTCTTCACTATAGCTTTCAATTAATAATTCATTTTCTGCAATTAAATCAATAAAAAGAGATTCTGTGTTGTTGTCTATCGTAATATTATGTTCAAACCAGTTTTTAAAAATAGATTTGTCCAGATTTTTTTCAATATCAACTAAACCCTCTAAGTCACTATCACGAATTTTGCTGTATTGATAAGTGGGCTTTATTTGTTGATTTTCCCCTTTTATTATGCGTATTTCTTGTTTTAATGCTTCAATTTCTTTTAGAAGTTTTAATTCTATTTCTTCGGTCATGTTTTTCTCTTTGTATTAAAAGCGCAACCCGACAACAGCGGTTGTTTTAGCGGGTGTGGCGGGTGACGTTGAATCATTTTATGTCGGTTGGGGTGAGGAACGAACCTCAACATTTACGAGTATTGGGTTGTTTTTGTTGGGGGAGCACCAGTTCATCTCAACCTAACACCCTGGTTTTGTGTCTTGCAATAACACTAATCCGTTAATTCTTTCAAAATGTTTAACATTGCCTGTCGCAAGCCTCAGATTATGTTGCAAAGTTGTTGCGCCAATTGGCTTTGTTGCACAAATCAAAATTACGCCGAACTTCCCCAGCCCCAAAAGCTTGAGGGCATAGCAACAGTTGTGGGGATGCCAAGATAGGTGAAACAATTTAGAAGGGCAGCACGGATTTGTAATTCGGCTACTTGCCGATCAAAATCCTTCGCCTAACATTTTGATGCCGGTACTATCTAACAGTAAATGCAATCCGTTGGATGGAGAACGATACGGAATGTTAACGATTAAACTTTTTTGTCGTTTTGAAAGGGTACTGAAATCAGGTACAGACCAATCAACATTTGCCAATTCGAGCAAGCTTTTGACCATGCCGATAGTTTGCCGCAACCCTAATCCATACAAGTTTTTAATCATCAAGCAAAATTGGATGGCTGCGTCAGAATAAGTTTTTGAGCGACCATGTTTTCCAGTCGGAACACCATTCCAAGCCATCTCTTTATCAATCCAAACCAGCATGGAGCCTCGTTTTTTGAGTGCATTGTTATAATCTTTCCAGTTGGTTGTTTAGTATTTTTGCGGTGCTAAGCGGGTCATAATGGCATTTTATGATTTGTTTGTTGTTCTCAAAGTTTGCTTTATTTAGACGATTTGTGCAACAAAGCCGTTGCCAAATGACTTTTGTGCCGCCTTTAGATTAACAAGTTTTGAATTATGAATATCTCCGCCAGAACCGCCGATTGCATTGGCTTGAATGACACCGCTATCCATGATTAGAGTATTGTGGCTTACACACTTACTCATGCTATGACTCACATTCCCAGCAGTAAATTGTCGACAAACTGTTGTTGCCACTGCGAAGAGCTTGAGTCGGATTCTGACGGAGCAATGGGAATTAGCGGCTCTACATCTTGTGGACGTATAAACGTTAAGACATCTTTTTGCGCTAACTGGTTTAAATTCTGCGAAATAGTTGCATCCACAGCAGGCAATTGCTGGATCAAGCGAGTCGGCAGCGTATTGTTATAGGTTTTTTGCGAAGCAGAATTATCAACAGTATTTTTTAAAGTCAGTAACACTAATAAAGAACCTTCGCTGATGCTTGCAGAATTTCGGGAAAAAAACTTGCCAATGAGTGGTACATCACCGAGCAAAGGCACTTGAGAGACATTGGAATCTTCCTGATAAAGACTGCTGGTTGTTACAGCCAATGTTTGCCCCATTCGCATCACAGCAGAAGTGGAAGAGTTTGCTTTAGCCAATAAGATGGCAGAAGAGTTTTGAATAAGTCCGGCAGGTGAGCCATCTTTGAGAGTGGAAAATCCCATATCTACTTGTAATTCGACATTATTCGCGCTTAGAAAAATAGGCGTGACTTGTACTGATAAGCCGTACTCTTTAGTGAACGAAGCACTGGAAAAACTCCCGCCCATAAAAACAGTGGTTTCGTTGCCAATAAAAAATTTTGAGGTTTTGCCATTTAAAGCCAGCACAGTCGGGCGGGCAATCATTTCTGACTGTGTGCCGACGCTGTTGGCAATATTTAACGTATAAGTAATCGCTGGAATGGTTAATGAATAAAGATTGCTGCTTTTGACTGCATCAAATAACTGTGTTGCTGAGGATGTCGGCTGATTGTTGGATGAGGTATCGGTTTTAGTGGTGCTTGATTCGCCGCTGTTGACGATGTTGCCTGTAAATTGAGTATTTAACCCATCGAGTAAATTGACTCCATAATGCGAGCTTTTTAATGTTGAGGTGCGAATAAATACGGCTTCTAAAACAGCCATCTTTTTTTGATTAGGATCATAATTTGCAGGCGTATTCGTGTCGGAAGGTGATAACTGTGGCATTAAGTTTAAATCGGCATAATTTTTTTGCCAAAGCGCGATTTTCTGCTCCAGCCATTTGATTTCAGACTGGTTATTTTCAGTCGGCTCTATGGCTTGTAATTGCGATTTTGCTAACTCAAAAGCTCCAGCGGAGGCGAAAACCAGAATAGCGATGCGCCGATGTTGCGGCAAAGGGTTATTCTTATCAAGACGCATGGCTTGCGAGGTTGCCTGATAAGCGGTGCGCAAATCTCCACTGCTATAACTTGCCATCGCTAATCCGTACCAAGGGGTAGAATTAAGCGGGCTTGCCAAAACAGACTCCGTAAAATAGGTTATTGCAGAGGAAAGATTTCTTTCTTTTAACTGCATTTGTCCTAATAAATAAGCGGCTTGCCATAGATGCGGGTCAAATTGCTGGGCAAGTTGATAGCCGATTTTTGCCAAATCCCACAGTGTGCCTTGACCTGTTGTTCGTGATTGATAAGCCATGCCATTGAGAAGATTTGCCAAAGGGTCTCGCGGCGCACTACTTAACATTTGATTAAGGGTTTCATTCGCCTGTTCATAATCACCGTTCAAAATTAACGAGGCGGATTTTTTTAATGCCGGATTAACCGTGTATAAAGGATTGGCTGTTGGTTGTTCAATGGTTGATGCACAGCCCAGCAAACTTGCTATAAAAGTTACGCTTAAGGTTGTTTTTAATAGGTTATTCCGTTGCATTTTTAAACCCTTTAGTGTTGAGTCAATTTCAATCACGCGTTATTTTAGCTGAAAAAAAGCCTACTTTCGTGGGCTTTTTGTTGTGAATACGAATTCCCCGCCATCTTCAAAAATCTAAATTAGCTTTACACTTAAGTAAGTTAGCAATAGCGTAAATCATCCGACAGAATACGCTAAAGCCATTTCAGCTTAAGGGGTAGGAGCTATTACTCATCTGATAGGATACCGCAATTTTTAAAGTCGGGAAGTTATTATTGACGATATCCAGATTGAGGTACACCGAGACGCCATGCCTGACATGTATTGCCTTTGCTATCCAATGGGACAAGCTGAAACCTATCTGCTATACCCCAATAATATCCTTTCAGTGAAGCGGTTTGCGGATAACCACTGCCTGGGAATATATTGCACACGCTACCACTGAGCAAAATCTGCATCGTCCATGTATTTGTAGCAGTATGGATTAAATTAGCACTATATTTTTCACCTGATTTAACTGTTCCGCATTCTGTACGCGCAGTATCTTTGTTTACAGAAAGCACACACCCTGTTTTTCCAGTTGGGCAAGCACCTACACAAAAAGCTACGTCAAAATCACTCACATTTACAGTTGTAGAAGTTGTAGTTGGATTACTGTTAGTAGTTGGTGTAGATGTTTGGGATTTTGGCTTAGTTGACCAATAAAGAGAGCCATTATTGTAAGCAGCAAGAATACCGTCATCTTGCATAACAAGATAAGCATTATTGTATCCATTTCCAGATATACCGCTAGCCCAGATAGGGAAACTCCTGTAGTAAATAACCAAATTACCATCAGTTTGAAAAGCAAGATTGTCAGATGGCATCCCTGGAGTGTTACTTGCCCATATCGCTTTACTTCCTTGATAAACAACCAAATTGCTATCAGTTTGAAAACTCATCTGATACTGACCATTTTTAGAAACCAGGTTTTCACCAGGTTTCATGGTTGCCCCTGCTTTAAGAGTGTCTCCTGCAAAACTTGCAAAACTTAGGCAAAACAAAAGCGGCAACAGCCACCCGCATAATTTTTGTTTAATCATCATTTTTTCCTCGTGTTAAAAATTGTTAAATTTAAAAAGACATTTGTGTGTAGTGCGTAAGTTGTTGTTGAAAAAAGCCCATTTTCGTGGGCTTTTTATTTTCACAACAACGTTAGGCAGTTTGCCCGTTACAGTGCCTATTTAGGAACACAGCTTGACCCTAGACAAACCGATTTCCATGAATGGGACGGTTGATCCCAACGGCAATTGTAGCGAGCCTTTAAGTTGCCTACATCGCCTGTGTAAGCAAAACTGTAAACACCGGAAGTGCGTTTATATACGTCTGGAAGAGTTCCTGAGCAGGTAGTCGATGTGGACGTTTGGCAATAGACAGCCTTAGTAAAGGATGTACTTGGTGTAGCGTTTGGCAGAGCAGCTAAAGCTTCTCCACCTATTAAATAGCTACCTTGTACCGTAGAAAGAATTGCTACTTGATTAACGCCATTGTAACTGCCGGATTCGCAACCACATTCGGACATCACCAGTTGAGCTTGTGGTAAAGGAGTTGTTGTTACTCTGACGGCTTGACATGATGCGCCTGCACTCACTGTGTGGCTGAATAATCCTCCCAAACAAAAAGCAAGAGTGGTTATATTTATTTTGTGGTTCATTTTTGATCTCCTGTGTAGTTTCTTCAATTGAATAGTTTTTTGTACATTACAGCGAACAAAACAAACAGGCAAAATTGCTTATTTAGGAGCACAGCCAGCTCCTAAGCAAGCAGACTTCCACGAATGAGAAGGCTGATCCCAACGGCAGCTGTAACGAGCTTTTAAATTAGCCACGTCTTCTGTGTAAGCAAATGTGTATACCCCCGAAGTACGAAGATGAGGATAAGGGAGTGTTCCTGAACAAGTGGGCGATGTGGAAGTTTGGCAATATACAGCACTTTTTAAAAAGTTAGTGAGACTAACTGCCTTATCGAATAGCATTTGTGGATCATATTGACCCTCTACCGAGGAAAGTCTTACCGGCCTATTAACACCAGAATATGTACCATACTCACAAAAACAATTAGAAATAACTACCTGATTAGCCGGCAGATTTGTCCAAGGGAGAATTATTTCTGTTTTTGCAGAGGCACATGACGATCCTGCATTGGCAGTGGTTTGGTTAAGCAATCCAACAAAACCCAAAGCAAGCACGATTATCTTTAATTTGTTGTTCATTTTTGATCTCCTACAAGAGTGTTAAATTAAAAAACATTACTAAACAAACGGGCAATATAGTACAGCAAGCTTTTCAAAAACACGTTGCTCGTGCGGAAATGTTTATTGCTTTTGCGGAAATATTTATTTTGGCAGATGTAAGGTGGGCATAAACAGCTTGCCCACTCTACCAGGCTGAAAAAAACTAAATTACTGTCCTGTTGTGGAGGGTGTCGTGGCAGGCATACCTGTTGAAGGCGCACTTGCCGATGGAGTGCTTGCTGAAGCTGAACTTGATGCAGGTGTACTTGTTGAAGCAGCAGGAGCATCGTTATCACAATTACCTACTGTACAACACCAATAGAAATCTGCGACATCGTAATTAGCAACGGTCTCTCTAGGATTCACTGTTCTTCTGGAATCAGTTTTATTTCTTCTATCAAACTTTACATCAACCGCATGAGAGCAATTGTTTTGTACAACAGCCTTACCTCCAGCAGTGAACACATTAACGCACGCTGGTAATTGCGCCCGTGCACTATTACCACAGTTATCAGCCACTGCTGTCATCGGAGTGGTAAACAAACTTGCCAAAGCAAAAGCAAAAATAATTTTTTTCATGTTCAAAATCCTCTTGTTACGTTTTATAAGTTTTGTAACTGTTCAGTCTACAAAATGGTAAATAGCCTGAGCCGTTACACAAATATTAATAAAAACTAGCTAACAAAACTTTTCAACGCATAAACAGCGATTGCAATAAATTCTGCTAAGTAGTTGGTGACTATGATAATGCCCAGTCTTAAAAAACACGTTGCTTTTGCGGAAATGTTTATTGCTTTTGCGGAAATATTTATTTTGGCAGTGATGTAGGGTAGGCATAAACAGCTTGCCCACCCTAACAGGCTGTATCAAGCGAGTTTAACTTTTTACTTATTTCGTTATTTGCTTGGACATAGGCTGAATATGATTTATTGCGTAATTTTTTTAATACGACCAGTCATCTTAAAAAGTTTCGATTCAAAATAATAGAGCGTAAAAAACACTTGAGTTTCCCAAAAGCGGCGAAATTATTTGTCTGAATCAGGATTGGCTGGATTTAAGAATTTGCAAGATTTTTATCCTGATAATCCTATCTTCTTGAAAATCCTGGTTCAGACAACAGGCATAAAAAAACCGCCTTAAGTTTCCAAAAGGCGGTTTTTGATTTATTCATGATGCGCTTCCTTTCGTTCAGCGCATCCTGTCAAGCTGTTAAATTACTGCACAGGATACTGACAAGTGTCAGCTAAACACAAAGGATCATTAGCTCCACAATAACCAGGCAAGCATTGTGGACCATTGTATCCTGGAGGGGGATTCATCACACATTGGACATCAAGAGTACTTGTTGTGTTATTACAAGCTCCATCTTTTAAGCAATTGGCTGAAGTCGTTGTACTAAATTGGTAAGCCACCAATCTGCCTGGCTGAGTCGTTGCACAGTTCGATGTTTTTTCCTCTGACTTACTGCTAGTCAAAGCCGCAGTATAAGAAGTACTTCCGCCATAAGAACTGGATACACCAACAGAGGCTCCGATACCAAGAATACCACCGTAATTAATAGAAGCCGAAACTGTTTTCGACCACTCTGAGGATTTTGTATTGCTAGTGCTATAATCTGTTCCTACAGTTAAAGCTATTTGATTGCCACAAGTAAGTCCGCTTGAGCCGCAATTGGTGTCAATAATTTTAGTCCACTGACCAATGGTTGCACCCGCTTTCGGAATAATCGGGACATATTCGCAGAATTTATTTTGACTAATAGGATCAACGTCAAATGTTGAAGTTTGGCATTTAATGCTAACGGTATCATTATTAAGCGTTGCAATCCGATAAGTCCAGTTGCTGCCTACTCCATAGCGCAATACGATTGGAGAACCTTTTAGACCTGCAGCAATCGTGCAAGTGCCATTTTCGCTGCCACATTCACGCCATGCAGGAGTTACCTTATCTGTACCCAATTGGACTGAAACCGGCATTCCTTCATAGCAACTTTTAGGCGGTTGACCTTGGGTTGGGTCATAATTCATTGCACTATTGGTACATTTCCAAGTTTCGGCTTGAATAGTATTCCACCAAGTCCCTTTGTTATTGTTGGTCGTACTCTTAGGCAATCCATAATGCACCCATCTAAGATTGCTTGTCCCGCTTACTGTTTTGCCCTCCGCTGCAATGGGTGTTAATAGAATACTATTATCAGTAAAACCTAACAGTGTATCAGCAGAATAAGCACAGGATTTGCCACCAACAGTGGGAGACGGGTCGCCATTAAAATTACCGCACTTGAATTTAGGCACACCTGCCATGGAATAATAAAAATAAGCAGTGCTGGCACTTCCATACCGAACAATCACAGGCTGATTCTGTGGAATAGTGCAAGTTTGCCCCTCAGAAGCACAAGTACGCCAATCAATCGCTTGTGCTGATAGAGCCGTTAAAAAAAGCAAACCACCTAACGCTGGTTTAAATAAGCGTGTTAGCGCACTCATCATAAATACCCCTTTAAAAAATTAATAAAACTAGCTAACAACGTTTCTCAGTAAATAAACAGCGATTGTCATCACTAAATTCTGTTAGCTAGTGGGTAAATATGATAATGCGTAATCTTAAAAAACACGTTGCTTTTGCGGAAATGTTTATTGCTTTTGCGGAAATATTTATTTTGGCAGCGTAATTAAAAATTGTTCAATTTGCGGGAAAACGCTACAAAACCGCCCTTGAGGAAACTTAAGGGCGGTTTTTTTATCCCTCAAAAATCAGTGTGTTTGTTAAAATAGCGCAATACTTTACAGGAGAACACCATGAGCCTTGCAAACCCAACGTTAGATGATATTTGGAAACTGTTCCAAGAAACTGACCGACGAATGAAAGAAACAGACCGCCAAATGAAAGAAACAGACCGCCAAATGAAAGAAACTGATAGAAAAATCAAAGAAGTCAGCACAGAAATAGGTCGCTTGGGCAGTAAATTTGGCTTTTTTCTTGAAGAAATGCTTTATCCCGCCGCCGTGCGTTTATTTAAAGAACGCAATATTGATGTGCATGAAGTTCACCGAAATGTCTCTGCACATCGTAATGGTGAAGGTATTGAGGTGGATTTATTAGTCATCAATGATAACGTTGCTGTAGAGACTGTGAAAGTATCCTTCTTCAACAAGTTATAATAACAACATAAGTAGAAAGCACCACTCACACATGAACTCAC